>ENA-ORXF01000104-ORXF01000104.1-marine-metagenome-genome-assembly--contig:-NODE-104-length-61482-cov-5.285221_pt1 | contig 61482 bp, 49 predicted proteins | sample MGYA00237864_ERZ511476 | MGnify/ENA primary metagenome ERZ511476 (study PRJEB26306, sample SAMN06343908) | marine metagenome | isolation source: coastal waters | place: Atlantic Ocean: West Antarctic...
CCTACAGGCGACGTGGTGAAGCGGCGAGCCCCTTGATATTTTTTGTCATGGTATCAACCTTGATCCCTCTGGGCATCACACCAGAATCAGCCCGTTTAGCCGAGATTGCCCCCGGTATTATCTGGGTAATGGCGCTGCTGGCAACGCTGCTGTCCACTGATAGTTTGTTTGCCAGTGATTACCAAGATGGCTCATTGGAACAGCTGTTAATTAGCCCTCAATTACTGGCTATGCCTGTACTGGGAAAGGTAACGGCCCACTGGATGGTAACGGGTCTGCCGTTGACTCTGGCGTCACCTTTATTAGGGCTGATGTTGTCACTGCCTGCAGCGGGCTATGTGCCGATGATGGCTAGCTTGGCGATAGGCACAGCCTGCCTGAGTCTAGTGGGGTCAGTTGGTGCGGCATTAACCGTGTCTCTGCGTAAAGGCGGTCTATTACTGTCACTGCTGGTGATGCCCCTGTATATGCCGGTCATTATTTTTGGCAGTGCCACAGTGCAAAGCGCGATTGATGGTTTTGCCTGGTCGGGTCCCCTGGCTATTTTGGGCGCCATGTTGGCGGCGGCGATTGCCCTTTGCCCACTAGCTGCAGCCGGCGCGTTGCGACTAACGAGTATCAATTAAATTGTTAAGATTGTTTAAACCAAAAAACAAAGAGCATAAGAGACGAGAGATATGAATTGGCTATCAAATTGGTCCCCCAGCTGGCAGTGGTTTCACCGTCTTGGATCGCCACGCTGGTTTTATCAGACCACTGGGCGCTGGTTGCCATGGCTCAGTCTGCTGGCGCTAGCATTGTTGGGCACCGGTTTGGTTTGGGGTCTGGGCTTTGCGCCTCAGGATGCCAAGCAGGGCAATAGCTTTAGAATTATTTATATCCATGTACCAGCAGCGTTTTTAGCTCAGTCGGGCTACTTTATTATGGCTATCGCCGGCGCTATCGGTTTGATTTGGAAAATGAAAATGTCCTTTATGGTAATGAAAGCGGCGGCACCCATTGGTGCGGTGCTGACTTTTGTTGCGCTGTTCACTGGCGCGGTGTGGGGCAAACCCACCTGGGGTGCTTACTGGGTCTGGGATGCTCGGATTACCTCGATGCTGATATTGCTGTTTCTCTATGCCGGTGTAATGGCCCTGCAGTACGCCTATCACAGTGTAGATGCGGCGAGTAAGGCCAGCGCGATTTTGGCTTTGGTTGGCACTGTGAATATTCCGATTATCAATAAGTCGGTGGACTGGTGGTATACCTTGCACCAACCGGCGACGATCAAGCTGACTTCAGCACCGAGTATGCATATGGATATGTTTATGCCTTTGCTGGTGATGATTATTGGCTTCTATCTGTTTTATGCGGTGGCGCTAATTCTGCACACGCGCAATGAAATTCTCCGTCGTGAGCGCAAAACTAGCTGGGTTCGCGAGCTGGTAAATGCCAAGGCGGGGTTGTAACCATGTATTTTGAAAATGTTGCCGCGCTGATAAATATGGACGGTCACGGAGTTTACGTGTGGGCGTCAGTGGCAGTCACTTTGGCAGTCATGCTGTGGCTGGTTATTGCGCCTTTGATCAGTCAGCGCCGGTTGTTAAAAGAAGTTAGTCGAGATATTCAGCGTCAGCAGGACCGTGAGCTTGCGGCCCAAAAAGTGTCTAATCAAGAGGAAAGTCATTAATGCATCCCCTGCGTAAACAACGTTTACAGCTCGTTATTCTGCTTGTCGCCGCCGCCGCGTTAGTGATCGGTCTGGTGGTCTATATGCTCCGTGAGAATGGCAATTTCTTTTATACACCGGCTCAGATTATTTCCGGTGAAGCGCCCCAGAGTACTTTTTTACGTGCTGGAGGCATGGTGGTTGATGGCTCGGTGCTGCGGTCGGATGACTCCCTCTGGGTACAGTTTAAGATCACCGATGGTGTTGAGATGTTGACCGTTGAACACACAGGTATTCTTCCGGACCTGTTCGCCGAAGGAGAGGCCGCCATTGCCTCCGGTAAAGTAGATGAAAATTTGGTGCTTCAGGCGACCCAGATTCTGGCCAAGCACGATGAAAAGTATACGCCTCCCGAAGTCGCGGATGCGATGAATGCAGCCTATAAGGCCAAACAAGAAGAGCAGGGCGGGAGCTATAAATGATTGCTGAATACGGTCATGTCGCGCTGATTGTCGCCCTCTGTCTCTCTGTAGCTCAAGCAATTGTTCCAATGGCCGGCTCCTTTGCTGGCTATCGCACCTGGATGCGTCTTGGGCATTCTCTGGCCCTTGGGCAGCTTGTCTTTGTGGCCATATCCTTTGCCTGTTTAACCACAGCATTTTTGCAGGATGATTTTTCTCTGCAATATGTAGCGGATAATTCCAATACTCTGCTGCCAACGCAATTTAAGATCAGTGCGGTGTGGGGTGCTCACGAGGGCTCGCTATTACTCTGGGCGCTAATTCTTGCGGTCTGGTCCGCGGCGGTTGCCTTGTTTAGCAGTCATCTGCCTCTGGTGCTTTCATCCCGAGTGCTGTCGATTCTCGGGGCTATCTCTGTGGGTTTTGGTCTGTTTATTCTTTTAACCTCAAACCCTTTCGCGCGAATCCTGCCATTTTCCCCCACTGAGGGCGGTGATTTAAACCCGCTGCTGCAAGATTTCGGTCTGATTGTTCATCCGCCCATGCTGTATATGGGTTATGTGGGCTTTTCCGTGGCCTTCGCCTTTGCTGTGGCGGCGCTGATTGGCGGCCAGTTCGACAGTGCTTGGGCGCGCTGGGCGCGACCCTGGATCAATAGTGCCTGGGTATTCCTGACCATAGGTATTACCCTCGGCAGTTGGTGGGCCTACTATGAATTGGGTTGGGGCGGCTGGTGGTTTTGGGATCCGGTGGAAAATGCGTCGCTGATGCCCTGGCTGGTGGGAACCGCTTTGGTGCACAGTATTTCTGTTACGGAAAAGCGTGGAGCCTTTCGTAGTTGGACTCTATTGCTGGCTATTTTGGCCTTCTCCCTCAGTCTCTTGGGAACCTTCTTGGTGCGTTCGGGGGTGCTGACTTCGGTGCATGCCTTTGCCAACGATCCTGAGCGCGGTGTCTTTATTCTCGCCTTTCTCGGCTTAGTTGTGGGCAGTTCACTATTGCTGTTTGCCCTTCGAGGCCCAGTTGTGCAGCGCCAAAAGGGCGATGCTGAGGCAGTTAGCTATAGCGGCCTGTCTCGGGAAATGATGCTGTTGCTCAACAATGTGCTGCTGATTAGCGCCATGGCGATGATTTTGATTGGCACACTCTATCCTCTTATCGCAGACGTCTTGGATTTGGGTAAGATCTCCGTTGGCCCTCCCTACTTTAATTTCTTCTTTGTACCCATGACCCTGGGTCTGATGGTAGCAATGGGCTTTGCGGTTTTCTCCCGCTGGAAGAAAACTGACGCTAACATGCTGTTGCAGAAGGGCATGGTGCCGTTTCTGATCAGCCTCAGTGCTGCACTGATATTGCCGCTATTTTTAGCCGAGAGCATTTCTTGGGCGACTTATTCGATGACTGCGGTAATCACCCTTGGCGCGAGCTTTTGGGTGGTCACTATGAGTCTCGAAGATCTCTGGCAAAAATTGGATCGTGGTTCTTCCAAGGCCGCTTCTAATGTTTCTTCTCGATTAAAAAGCCTCACTAAATTGCCTGGCAGTTATTGGGGCATGCAGGTCGCTCATATAGGTATAGCTGTCTGCGCCCTCGGCGTTGGCCTCAGCTCAGTCTACGATGTGCAGAAAGACGTGCGCATGGTTCCAGGAGATCGCGTGGAAGTGGCCGGCTATGAGTTTACGTTCGATAATCTCAGCTTTGTTCAGGGCCCCAACTTTGGCGCCAGTCGCGCACAGATTAGTGCCTATAAAAACGATCGTCTGGTGGCTGTATTGCACCCAGAGAAGCGCAAGTACGAAGCGCGCAATCAGGTGATGACCGAAGCGGCACTGGATGCGGGCCTGACCCGCGATCTCTATGTCTCGCTGGGCGAACCTCTAAAAGGCGATGCCTGGGCTATCCGTCTTCATGTTAAACCCTTTGTCCGTTGTATCTGGCTTGGCGGCTTAATGATTGGTTTGGGTGGTCTGCTATCGGTGATGGATAAACGCTATCGTCGTCGACGTAAGCCGAGCACTCAATCAAGCACTCGATCAAAAGCAGCCGCGACAGAGGCGACCGCGCAATGAATCGCTTAACCTTATTTATTCCCTTTGCTCTCTGTCTGGCTCTGGGCGCCTTCCTGTTTTTCAGTCTCGGCAAAGATCCTCTGGATCTGCCCTCAGCACTGGTCGGCGAACCCTTTCCAGAGTTTGCCCTTGAGGAATTACATGAGCCCGAGCGTCAGGTCAGTACTGATGATTTTGATGGTCAGGTGCTACTAGTCAATGTTTGGGCGACCTGGTGTTTTGCCTGTCGCATTGAGCACCCCTGGTTAAATAGTCTGGCCAAAGATGGCGTGGTTATTGTCGGTCTCAATTACAAAGATCATCGCAAGCTGGCTCAGGATTGGCTGCAAGAGCGCGGCGATCCCTATCAATTTTCAATCTTTGATCCCCGGGGTGTATTGGGTATTGATCTGGGTGTCTACGGCGCGCCGGAAACCTATCTAGTCGATGCTCAGGGCATTATTCGTCACCGCCGTGTCGGTGTAGTGGACGAGCGAGTGTGGAATGGAGAATTCCGCGATCTTTATCAGCAGTTAGTGGATGAAGCCAATGCAGAGTAATTCCCGGCCGGGTTTGGGCTTGTTAAAGCAGGTTGGCTTGTTCTTACTATTGCTGTCTAGTTCAGCCGTGGCGGTTGAGGATGTAGTCAGTTTCTCCGATGAATCTCTGCGCCCTCGCTACCAGCAACTGCTTGAAGAGCTGCGCTGTCCTAAGTGCCAGAACCAAAATCTCGCCGACTCTAACTCAGCGATTTCCCAAGACTTGCGCGCGGAAGTGCAGCGTTTATTGGAACAAGATTTGAGCGATGCCGAGATCAAAGAGTATCTAAAAAACCGCTACTCAGAATTTATTCTCTACCGCCCTGAAGTAAATAGCGCCACTTGGTTTTTATGGGCTGCACCTGTTGTACTAGTCGTGCTGGGTGGATTGATTGTGCTGCGCCTGTCGCGCCGCAAGAAGACCGATGGCACCGAAGAAACCCCTATAGCTGTGCGCAGCACTGACCAACAACAGCGACTCGACGAGTTGTTGAATCGCTCAAAGCAAGGATCTGAATAATGAGTCTTGGACTCGTCACAGCAATACTACTCTTGGGTGCCGCACTGTTTGTTGCGCTGCCGTTTTACAATGCGAGAAGCCGAGAGCAGGATGAGGATGAGGATGAGAATAGCTCTACTTTGGAAAGCTCTACTTTGAATAGCTCTATCGGGGAAGCCGCTAATATCGCCGAACAGGCCAATGTTGATGTTTTTCGCGATCAGCAATTGCAGTATCAGCAGCAGCTGGAGCGCGGTGAAATCAGTGCCGAACAGCAAGCCCAAATGTTGGCTGAGGCGGAACAGTTATTGTTAAACAACACTGCGGCTGTGCAAGAGCAGACGACTCAAAATGACTCTTCAAACAAGATGGCACAGGGCTTCTGGTTGCTGCCGGTTTTAATTGTGACAATTTCTCTGGCGAGCTTAGGGCTCTATCGCAGTCTGGGTTCTGGAATTGATCAGCAGATTGCTGAGACACTGGCAGAGCGCATTATTAATCAACAGTCTCAGGTGACTCCAGAGCTGATTGCCAGAATCGGTGAACGGGTAAAGCAACGCCCGGATAATCTCTATTACTGGACCATTTTGGCCGAAGATGCGGTTGTAGACGGCAATATGCTGGCCGCATCGGGCTATTTTGCCGAGGCACTTCGGATTCAGCCCAACGAACCCTATCTCTTGGGTCAGTATGTTCAGGCACTGTTTTTTGTCGATGCCAACCGCTTTTCGGATCGAGTGATTGCAGCGTTGGACAAAGCCTATGGTGCCGACTCCCAGAATCAAACTGTACTGGGTCTCAAAGGTATTCAGGCGTTTCAAGAAGCGGATTACGCGCGTGCTGTGAGCTATTGGCAGGGTGCCGCTCGGGGGCTAAACCCCGCGGGAGAAAGTTGGAAAGCATTGCAGGGTGGAATTCAGCAGGCGCTGCAGTTGGCGGGTGAAGCGCCAGCGGCCTCTACTGAAGTGCCGGCAGCTAATGATGGCGTAACTGTGAGTATTAATCTGAGCCTAGCGCCGAGTATTGAATTCACTCCGGATCAACTTGTCTTTGTCGCCATTGTCGAAGCCGATGGCCCACCAATGCCACTGGCAGCACGCAAACTGGTTGCCGGTGAATTACCTCTTGAGCTGACACTCAGTGACAGAGATGCGCTGATGGCTGGCCGCAGTCTTGCCGATAAAAACATCAAGGTGGTGGCAAGGTTGTCCAGCACCGGCAGTGCCACACCTCAGCAAGGTGATTGGCAGGTAATTAGTAACGCGGTTGAGAGCAATTCTGCCGCACTGCAATTCTCCCTAGAGATTGCCTCGCCCTACTCAGAATAGGGCGTTTTCCGACGCTATTTTAACGCTCTACTGGATGCCTGTGAAATTCAGTGGAGTGAGTTTTTATTTCTGTTTTGTGTCAGTGCCTGAACGTGTAGAATGACCAACAATTGTAGACAGTGATTGTTTAATTTTGGTTGAGCGCTATCTACATGGATGTTCACACGACTTATTACGGAAAAGACTGACTACCTATGCGGCTTAAATCGATAAAACTGGCTGGATTTAAATCCTTCGTTGATCCGACATCGGTCCATTTCCCCAGTAATCTCTGTGCCGTCGTAGGCCCCAATGGCTGTGGCAAGTCGAATATTATCGATGCCGTTCGCTGGGTGATGGGTGAGAGCTCCGCAAAGAACCTTCGCGGCGAGTCCATGACTGATGTTATTTTCAATGGTTCCGGTGGCCGTAAGCCAGTGGGCCAGGCCTCCATTGAACTGATCTTTGACAACTCCGAAGGCCGCATAGTCGGCGAATATGCCTCTTATTCCGAGATCGGCATCAAGCGCAAAGTGACCCGTGACGGTCAGTCCAACTATTATTTAAACGGCAGCAAATGTCGCCGCCGTGATATCACCGATATATTCTTGGGCACCGGTCTCGGCCCACGTAGTTATGCGATTATCGAACAGGGCATGATCTCCCGCCTAATTGAAGCCCGTCCGGAAGAGCTGCGGGTTTATATCGAAGAAGCCGCAGGCATTTCCAAATACAAAGAGCGCCGCCGGGACACGGAAAACCGTATCCGCCGCACCATGGAAAACCTTGAGCGTCTCACGGATATTCGCGACGAGTTGGGTCGCCAGTTAAATCGCCTCGAACGTCAGGCCAAAGCCGCGGAAAAATATTCCGAATACAAAAAAGAAGAGCGTCAATTCTCCGCCGAGTTACTGGCCCTAAAATGGCGTGGTTACAATGCCTCTGCCACTGAGCAGAAGCAAAAAATTGGCGAGCTTGAAATTGAGCGCGAGCGCATTGTCACTGAGCGCATTGGCTGTGATACCTCCATCGAAAAGTTACGCACTCAGTCCACGGATCTAAACGATACCTTTAATGAAGTGCAGGGGCGTTTCTATAAAGTCGGCGGTGATGTTGCCCGCATTGAACAAGCCATTGAACACGCCCAACAGCGCGCCTCAGAACTGCACAAAGATCTTGAACAGACGGAACGCAACTTTACCGAGTCCGAGCAGCACCTTAACGCCGATATTCAAAAAGCCACCGGCTGGCAAGCAGAATTCGATCAGCTGGCACCGGCTCTCGAACTGGCTCGTGAAGCTGAGACCGTTTCAACGGAAACCTTACAGGCTGCTGAAGAATCCATGCAGCAGTGGCAGCAGGCCTGGGACGAATTTAATCAGACCTCTGCGGCACCGCGCCAGCAAGCTGAAGTTCAGCAGTCGCGCATCCAGCATCTCAAGCAGTTGATGCGCCGCCTCAGCGAGCGCCATGAAAACCTTGCCACTGAAGCCAGCAGCTATTTAGCCAGCCCAGCTGAAGAAGAGATGGCATTGATTCAAGAGCAGCTAAGCGATGCAGAACAGGCTCGCGAGAGTATCGAAAATCAGCGTGTAGAAAACAGTGCACAGATTGAAACCGCCCGCAGCAGCGTCAAGCAGTTCAGTACTGAGTTGGATCAAGCTCGCAGTCAGCAGCAGAGTTTGAATGGCCGTCGTGCCTCCCTTGAAGCCCTGCAGCAAGCAGCGATGGGCGACGACGCAGAGAAAAAATGGTTGGATTCAAAAGGCTTGGGCTCTAACCCGCGTCTAGTGGACTCGGTCAAGCCGGACCATGGCTGGGAAGTGGCCGCCGAGACTGTGCTGGGCAGCTATCTACAGGCTGTTGCAGTGGACGATGTAGTGGCAAATATCGGTCTGCTCGATGATTTCAAAAAAGGCGAGTTATTACTTATTGGCAAAACCGGTCAGGCGGCTGCCAGTGGTAACAAGGCCAAACTACTTAGCGATCTGGTTAGCGGCGATGCCGTGCAGGGTCTGCTGGGTAATATTTATGCGGCTGAAACACTGGCTGAAGCGGTTGCCCTGCAGCCGTCGCTGTCGCCGATTGAATCGGTTGTCACCCAGGAAGGTATTTGGCTGGGCAATAATTGGCTTCGTGTGGCACGAGACAAAGATGCTACCGCCGGTGTATTGAAGCGCAAGCAGGAATTACTTAGCATTGGTGAGCAGAAGCAGCTTCTAGATGCACAGATTGACGAATTGGAAACTCAGCGCCAGAGCAATGAAAATAAGCTTCAGGAACTGGAAGCACAGCGTCAGGAAATTGCTGGCAGTGTGGCTCAGCAGCAGAGTACCTATGCCGACCTGCGCTCTAAACTCAGTGGCTTCAAGGTTCAGATCGAACAGCTGAAAGCCCGCAAAGAGCGTGCTGATAAAGAGCTCGCCGAAGTCCACCAGCAACAGCAGCTGGAACAGGAAAATTTGGCTGAAGCACGTCAGTTGCTGCAGCAGTCCATCGAAAAAATGGAAGCGGATACCGAGCGTCGTGAAACATTGGTCGAGCAGCGTGAAGGCTTCCGTGAACATCTGGATACAACCCGTCAAAAAGCCCGCCAAGATCGCGATGAGCGTCATGATCTAGCGGTACGCGAAGGCTCATTGAGCACTCAGTTAAGCTCTATTCTCGAGGGCATTGAGCGGCTCAAAGTTCAGGTGGCGAGACTTCAAGAGCGTCGCACTCAGCTCCGTGAAGCCTTTGATATTAAAGATGATCCATCGGACAAGTACCAACTTGAGCTGGAAGAAAAGCTTGAGTTAAGACTCACCATTGAAGGCGAACTAAATACAGCTCGCACAGAAATGGAAGAAGTGGATCACGAGATGCGCAAGCAAGAGAAGCAGCGCAGCGAGCGGGAAGAGCAGTTGCAAGAAGTGAGTGGTCGGTTGGAAACTCAGCGTATTGCCGCCCAAGAGATCACTACCCTGAGCCGCACCATCGAAGAGCAGATCACCGAGAAGAACGGCGACCTTGAAACTCTGCTAGAGAATTTGGCCGACGATGCCGAGATGGTCGATTGGGAAGAGCAGCTGCAGTTGATTGGCAACCGCATCAATCGCCTGGGCCCCATTAACCTGGCAGCTATCGACGAATACAAGATTGAATCCGAGCGCAAAGACTATCTGGATACGCAAAACGCTGAGCTCGAAGAAGCCATGGAAACATTGAGAACGGCGATCCAAAAAATCGACCGCGAGACCCGCACCCGCTTTAAAGAAACCTTCGAACTGGTGAATAAGAATATCCAAGAACTGTTCCCGAAACTCTTTGGTGGTGGCCATGCCTACCTAGAGCTGACGGGCGACGACCTATTGGATACCGGCGTGACCCTGATGGCCAGACCTCCGGGCAAAAAGAATGCCTCGATCCAGCTGCTCTCTGGTGGTGAAAAAGCACTGACAGCCATTGCCATGGTATTTGCTATCTTCAGACTTAACCCGGCACCCTTTTGTATGCTTGACGAAGTGGACGCCCCATTGGATGATGCCAATGTGGGTCGCTATGCCGCTATGGTTAAAGAGATGTCCGATCAGGTGCAGTTTATCTTTATCACCCACAACAAGATCTCAATGGAAGCGGCCAATCAATTGATGGGCGTGACCATGCATGAACCTGGCGTGTCGCGCTTAGTCAGTGTTGATGTTAATCAGGCTGCCGAATTGGCAGATGCCTGATAGTAGAAGCAACGTTTAAATGGAGTAGTGAGCTGGGCGGATCAATCGCTGAAAAGTGATAACCCGGCATAAAAAATGTTAGATTTTGAGTAGTGTCTGTATGGATGTAATTGGGCCAAGAGAAGTTTTAATCGCCGTAGGTCTGCTAGTTTTGTTAGCCGTGCTTTTGGATGGTGCACGACGGATAAAACAGCATCGCTATGAAAACCTTCATATGTCGTCGCGTAAATTACAGAAAAACTCCCGTACAGATGACTTTGATGACCCCTTAAATGACAGTCAGTTTCCCTCTGGCGGTTCACGCATAGTCGGCATCCGTGACGAAAAAGATATTCAGCAGGTCGAGGATAATTTACGCCGGGCTCTGACGAACAAGCCGGACTTTGGCCACAAGCAGCCTCAGCAAGAACAGTTTGAACTCAATGAAAAGCCTGTGAACCGCGCTAAAGTCTCGACTAAACCAGCCGAGCCAGCGCCAGCCAAAGCTACGCCTGTGCAGCAGCAAATATTAGTGATGCATCTTATGGCACCCAAGGGCGAGGTGCTCAGCGGTCGGCAACTGCAAGAAGCCGCATTGAGTGTTGGCCTTCGCTATGGTGAATTAAAAATATTTCAGCGTCATCTCCATGAAGATGGTTCCGGCGAAGTTCTGTTTAGCATGGCCAATCTGGTCAACCCTGGCACCTTCGACCTGAAAACAATCGAACAGATGACCACTCCCGGCGTCACCCTGTTTATGGCACTGGATGATATAGAAGACCCGGTTTCTGCTTTCGATATTATGATCGAGTCTGTGGATAGTATGGCTGCAGCGATAAGCCTCAGCGTACTGGATGAAACGCGCAGTTCCATGACTCGCCAGACCATCGATCATTATCGGCAGCGGGCCCGCGACGTCTCTTTTCGCCGCAGTCAGGGTCAGTGATCACAAGGATACTTAAATGGCACAACTTCTCGAGCAGGTTCGCGCAGAGTATGAACAGCTCAAGGATGAGTTAAACCAGCACAACCACAGCTACTATGTGCTTGATGATCCCACTATCCCAGATAGTGAATACGACCGCAGTATGCGTCGGCTACAGGACATCGAGCAGCAGCATCCCGAATTACTCAGTGATGACTCCCCCAGCCAGCGAGTTGGCGGCGCAGCCTTGCCGTCGTTTTCACAGGTCAGTCATGCTGTTCCCATGCTCTCTCTGGATAATGCTTTTAATGAAGAAGAGCTGGAAGCCTTTGATCGACGCATTAGCGATCGCCTCAACTACAAAGATGATCAGCAGATTGATTATGTCTGCGAGCCTAAGCTCGATGGCGTTGCCGTTAGCCTGCTCTATAACGAAGGCCTGTTAGTTCGCGGTGCTACTCGCGGTGACGGCAAAATCGGTGAAGATATCACTGCCAATGTGCGCACTATTAATAGTATCCCGCTTAAATTAACTGGCACCGGCATCCCCAAATTGCTCGAAGTGCGCGGTGAGATCTATCTGCCTCGCGGTGGCTTCGACAAGATCAATGCAGCGGCCATCGCCAAAGGTGATAAGCCCTTTGTCAATCCACGCAATGCCGCCGCTGGCAGTCTGCGTCAACTGGATTCAAAAATTACAGCCAGCCGACCTCTGGAAATGTGTGCCTACAGTGTCGGCCAGTTTAAAGGTGGGAAAACCCCTGACAGCCATCTCAATATGCTCAAGGCATTGGGTAACTGGGGTTTTAAAATTAATACCTATGTGGAAGCGGTGCAGGGCATTGCCGCCTGCGAAGCCTACTACGAGCGCATGCAAGAGCGCCGTGATACGTTGGGCTACGACATTGACGGCATTGTCTACAAGGTCAATGACCTGACTCTGCAACAGCGACTGGGCTTTGTTGCCAAAGCACCGCGCTGGGCTATTGCGCGCAAGTTTCCCGCCCAAGAAGAAATGACCCAGCTGTTGGATGTGGAGTTTCAAGTGGGCCGCACTGGCGCCCTAACTCCCGTTGCTCGTCTGGCACCTGTATTTGTTGGCGGCGTCACTGTGAGCAATGCGACATTGCACAATGGTGATGAAATTGCCCGTCTTGGCCTCTGTATTGGCGACACAGTGATTGTTCGTCGTGCTGGCGATGTCATCCCCAAGGTTGCAGCGGTGGTCTTAGATCGACGTCCAGCTGATGCTCGTCCGATTGTGTTTCCCGAGAACTGCCCAGTCTGTCAGTCATCGGTTAGGCGTGTCGAAGGGGAGGCGGTAGCGCGCTGTTCTGGCGGCTTGTTTTGCGGCGCTCAGAGCAAGGAAGCGATTAAACATTTTGCCTCGCGCAAGGCCATGGATATAGATGGCCTTGGCGACAAGTTGGTTGAACTGCTGGTGGACCGCGGGTTGATTTATTCCCCCGCCGATCTCTATGAACTGACTGTCACAAAAATAGCCGACCTTGAGCGTATGGGCGAAAAGTCGGCACAAAATTTAATTGATTCTATTGCAGTGAGTCGTCAAACCACTTTAGGTAAATTCCTCTTTGCTCTAGGTATTCGCGAAGTCGGGGAGGCCACTGGGCAAACCTTGGCGCGGAACTTCGGTTCCCTAGAGGCGATTATTGAAGCGGATCAGGAAGCGTTATTAGAGGTCGACGATATTGGCCCCGTGGTGGCCTATTATATTCGCGACTTTTTCCGCAACCCGGATAACTTGTCTATTATCAATGCATTGCGTGAATCCGGTGTTAGCTGGGACGATATAGATATCAGCGCCCAGGATTCTCAGCCTTTAAAAGGCCAGACCTGGGTGCTCACGGGTGGCATGGAAATCATGAGTCGCGCCGAGGCCAAAGATCGACTGCAGGAACTGGGTGCCAAAGTTGCTGGCAGTGTTTCGGCGAAAACCTCTCAGGTGGTGGCCGGTCCTGGAGCAGGTTCGAAACTGACCAAAGCTCAGTCACTGGATATCCCTGTATTTGATGAAGAGCAGTTTTTGGCTTTTTTAGAAGGCCATAAATAGCGCTGATAGAGTAGTAGTGATCCAGTAACAGATAGTTCAGTAGCAGATAGTTCAGTAACAGATAGTTCAGTAACAATGGTTCAGTAATAAATCGCAAAGGAGATAGAGATGAACATAGATGTTCGCAGCGAATCAGTGGTCTACGGCTGCATAAAATATATTGCCAGCGAAGAGCTGATTAAACAGCGCCGCAGCAATCGCGATGCCATGCAGTCACTGCCCTCGGCTGAGACCTGGAGTCTGGTTAATCGGGAGATGTTTTCCCTCACCGAACCCGGTGCCACAGATCTGAGTTTGGCTACCGAAGTGGTGCATTTCGGCGCTTCCTATCAGGGTGTTGAGCACGAGTGGACCTATTGGCTTGAACAGTTTGAGTCGCTGCTGCGTAAGATGTACTGGGTCAGTGCCACAGTGCATTTAGAAACGGAGATGTCCGGCCTGCACAGCTTTGTCTTCGCTACCGATGGTTTCTGTCATGAGCCAGAGCGCTCTGATATTCAGATCCGCTGCGAGTGGGTTAAAGAGACAGCTTAGTGCTTACATATAATTCGAATGATTGATTGGGGTATGAACCTTTGAAGGCAACTGGTAAAAAAGCGATTAGACAGCGCTCGGCTTGGCTGGCGTCTATGTTTGGCTGCGCGGCCTTCCTGTTGATGGCAGTGAAACTCTACAATGTCTCCCTGAGTAGCCTGGCATCTAATCTGGTGATTGTATTGTTTATGCTGGCAGTGATTGTCGGTGCAGCCGCAGCCCTTGGTTGGGTTATAGCTCGCCTTAGAATGCGTCGTAAATAATTGTCTACTCCAGCCTCTTCAACTCAAACGTTCTCCTTCCGTCACTACCTCGCGACCATTGGCAGTAGCAATCTGGCCATGGGCCTACATGCGGTTCTCTATCCCTGGCTGGTTGTCGGTGTACTGAATGAATCTCCTAGTCGTCTGGGTCTGGCTCAGCTCGCTGTATTGCTGCCCAACTTACTCTTTATCCTACCAGGCGGAGTGATCTCCGATCGTCGTCATCGCGGCACCTGGCTGTCACGACTCTATATGCTCTACACGCTGCCCATTGCACTGCTGCTGGGCGCGATTATTTACGATCAGCTGACGTTCACTGTGTTGATACTCTTTGGTATGGCCTTCGGTACGGTTTCGGCATTTGTTCAGCCAGCTCGGGAAAGCCTGCTGGGCTATGCATCCCAGACACTGATGCACCAGGCCGTGGCCAAAGTGGTGATGATCCAGTTTATTGCCCAGGGCATTGGCTTTGCCATCGCCGGTCAATTGGAGGGCTTGGGGCTGGCGGTGATGTTGGTATTACAGCTGCTGATGTTTTTACTTAGCTCGGTGCTGATTAAGCGCAGTCATCCAGAGATGGCTGTGGATCAAACCATAGTTCCTGTGGACGTTATTGATAAGCGCTCTGCTATTGATAAGAGCTCCGCAGTTGATAAAAGCTCCGCAGTTGATGATAGCTCCGCGGTAGATAAGCTTCCGCCGCGTAAAAGTCTCAAGGAATTGCGAGCTGGCTTTGCACTGTTCACCTCGGATACAACGCTGCTACATCTGTTGCTGCTAGTCTCAGCCACGGGCTTTCTGGCCTTTGGAGTCTATCTGGTCGGTATGCCGCTGTTGGCCCGAGAAGGGTATCAGGGTGGAGCAGGGCTGTTCGCATTGATGCAGGTCAGTTTTACTCTAGGTATAGTCGCCGCTAATTTTTCCGTGAGTCGCCAGAAAGACACCTTTAAGCGTCCCGGTCGATTAATGATTATTAGCTTTTTGGGTCGCGGATCACTGGTGTTCTTTATCGCCTTGCTGCCGAATTTCTGGCTGCTATTTCCGATCATTTTTGCCTGGGGCGCGTTCTCTGGACTGTCTATGACATTGGGTCGAACCATTCTCCATAATCAGGTTCCCCACTCCCATCGCTCCCGCGCCGCCTCGGTTTATCAGCTCTGTCTGTTTGGCGGAGCGCCACTGGGTGCCTGGGTCTGTGGCTATGCCATCGAGCATACGGGACTGGCGCCGACCTTTGCGGTTATCGCCGTTCTAACTTTGCTGGTCTCAGTGCTGGCTGCGGCATTCTCGCCGCTCTGGTCTCTCAAAGCGAAAGACCCAACTACAGAACCAACTAAAGACCACTAAACGCGATTAATGCTGCGGTAATAGCCACATTCAGTGACTCAACACCGTTGGCCATGGGGATTCCCACGCGGTGCTTACTCAGCGCCGCAATCTCTTTACTGACCCCCTCAGTCTCATTGCCCAAGACATAGATAATCGGTGCCTGAGGCTTAAACTCCGCTAAGGGTGTCGCCTGATGGGATGACAATGTGCAGACCTCAAAGCCCTTTTCGACGAAGGCTGGCAGCGCCTTGGCCAGCGACTCACAGCGTAAAATATTGCCTTTAAAAACAGTACCTGCACTGGCCTTGATCACCAGGGCGGATATATCGGCACAGCCTTTACTGGGCAGTAACAGGCCATAGGCTGGGCTGGCGGTGATACTGCGAATAATCATGCCGAGATTCTGTGGATTGGTAATACCATCCACCGCAATCAGCGGTCGCTGGTTCGCTGTGGGCAGCTGCTCCAGAGCCTGCTTGTAGGGCTGATAACCGGCGCTGTGAATATCACAGGCAACGCCCTGATCCTGTTTGCTATTGCGCGAGATACGCGCCAGCTGTTCACGGCTGTGATAGCAGATTTCTATATTGCGCTGCGCAGCCAAGGCTTTTATCTGATCGACAATGCCACCGCCACGGTTGGAATCGGCCAGGTGCAGACGGAAAACCTCCAGCGACGGGTCGGCTAAAATCTCATACACGGGCTTGCGTCCATAAACCGTGATCAGGCGGTTGTAGACGGATTTGCGCGCCAAATATTCGGGGCTGTCGGTTTGATTCATAAGATTTTATTTAGTCGCTTTGGTTGATACATAGCTCGTTGATACATAGCTCTTTAATAGATAGCTCTCTGATAGATAGCTCTCTGATAGATAGCTCATTAATAGGAACCCTATTAATCGTCAGAAGCTCTGGCGAGCAGCTCGGTTATTTTTTTCAATTCATCATCACTGGCATAGCCCTGTTGTTGGGCAATGCCAACGGCAGCCTCACCGAGCACAGAGTAAGCGTTGCGCCATTGGCGCTGGGACAAGAGGGCATCTAGATGCGCTGCCACAGTGCTGTCGTCACCGCGGGAAATTGGCCCGGTCAAGCAAGCCGCTGCATCAGTGTTATTCAGGTAGTTGTCGACGGTCTGGCGAATCAGCGGATTGAGGATCTGGTCCTGCTGGGTTTTGTCTATATCCGCTTCGGCCAACATTTGCTTGCTGATGTGCAACAGTGCCACCAGATTATTGCAGGCCATCACGGTGGCGGCATGATAGAGGGCTTTTTTAGCGCTGGGCAGGGGAAAGCATTGGCCGCCGATCGCGGTGAATAAAGCGTTCAATATTTTAATCGCCTGCTCATCGCCCTCTACTGCGCAGCTGCTGCCGGCGAATGTAGAGATGGATTTTTGCGGATTGGAAAAACTGTGAATCGGATGTACCGAAGCACGGTAGCACTGGCTGTCAGGGAGGCGAATAATCTTCGAGCTAAGCGAGCCGCTACAGTGAAAGACACTATTACCCGGCGCTAAAACACCGGACTCCGCCAGCGCTTCAGAGGCTGCTTGGATAGCGTCATCTGGCGTGCTGATCAGCCAAAGGTCAGCTGGCTTAAGGCGATCTAAATCCCTTGCTGGGCTGCCATTACCTATAAAGTCGACAGCCTTGAGGCTGGATTCGAGGCTGTTATTGAGCACTTGGCCTATGGAAATTTTGATATCCGACTGCTGTTCGAGCAATAGTCGACAGATCGTAGTGCCGAGACGTCCAGCACCTATACAAGAGACGGTTAGATGAGTGGTCGCCACAGCAGAGGTCGTCATAGGCTACCCGAGCAGCGCTTTGTAGCTCTGCACGGTTTTGGCCATGCCCAGAGTCAGTGAGTCAACGGTAAAGGCATGGCCAATGGAGACTTCGAGCAGGCTGGGTATGCTGGCAAACTTAGCCAGATTGTGGAGGTTGAGGTCGTGGCCAGCATTGACGCCCATACCGAGACGGGTCGCCAGCTCAGCGGCGGCTAGATGTTGCTGAAACAAGCTCTCCTGCTGATCGCTGCCCCAGGCCGCGGCATAGGGTCCGGTGTAGAGTTCGACACGATCGGCGCCGATCTCTTTGGCCAGCTCAATCTGTGCTAGATCCGGGTCCATAAACAGGCTCACGCGTATGCCTAAGTTATGTAACCGCTCAATAATGGGTCGTAGCTGCTCACCAGAGCTGGTCAGGTCAAAGCCGTGGTCCGAGGTCAGTTGATCATCGCCATCGGGAACCAGAGTACATTGATCGGGCATGGTCTCAGTGACCAGTTCAATAAACCCCGGATAGTCTTCCACAGCGGGTGCAAAAGGGTTGCCCTCAACATTGAATTCGACATTGGCCAGAGGTGCAACCAGAGCTGCCAGACGGCGCACATCGTCAGGACGAATATGACGCTGATCTGGACGCGGATGCACTGTAATACCATCGGCACCCTGATCGATACAGACCTTGGCGAACTCCACCACATCCGGATAATTGCCCTCGCGGGAATTACGAATTAGCGCGATTTTATTGAGGTTAATACTGAGATCTGTCATATCTACTTATCATCTAAAGAGGGGCTTCTCAAAGAGAGGCTTTTAATAAACAAGGCTTTTAATAAACGAGGCTGCCAATAAAAAGCCTACTGCAAAGGACTCTACTAACGAATCGGGATCGGCTTTTCAAAAGCCGGCAGTGTCTTTGGCTCCGCAAGGGGCTTCCAGGTTTCAGGGTTTAGCAAGCGGGCGCTGAGAATGCGGATAGCAGTGACTGGCACATTTTGATACATGCCCATAGTCGTCACCTTAGTCTTAGCTATAGCATCGACCACATCCATACCCTCAATCACAGACCCAAACACTGCATAGCCGGCTTTTGCGCCACGGGCATTGAGGGATTTATTGTTGCCGTGATTAATAAAAAACTGCGCTTTGGCACTATCGGGATCACCGGTTCGCGCCATCGAAATGGTACCACGGCCATTGCTAAGACCATTGAATGATTCATTGATGATCGGTGGGCGCTCTGATTCCCGCACGGTCAGATCAAATGTATGACCGCCGCTCTGAATCATAAAGCCTTTGATCACGCGATGAAAAATCAAGCCATCGTAGTGGAAGCTATTGGCGAGCTTAATAAAGTTGTCCACTGAAATTGGAGCCTGCTCTGGATAGAGCTCAAGGAGGATATCGCCCATATCAGTTTGCAGTTTAATCTGAGGGTTTTCGGCGTAAGCATTTGCTGAAAAAGCCTGAGATAGCAGCACCAGAGAAACTAACAGTAAGCGACTGAATAATTTGAAGTGGACGTTTTGCATGCTGCCTCCGAGTAATTTTATTTGAAATAATTGTTCTTGAGTGAGCGGCTACTGCCACTCAGAAAAGCGTTTGCGACCACGCAGTTTAGGAATCAGGATCACCAATATAGCACCGAGAAATACGGTTAAGCCGCCATAGAGAAATGACTCATTGCGTTGATCTTTTTGCAGATCATCGACATTGGCCTTGAGGGAGTCGTTCTCCCGCTGCAGCATATGGTTGTTTTTAACCAACTGCTCATTCTGATCACTGAGGGCAATAGAGTCTGAAGAGAGTTCACGAATCTCTGCCAGTTCGGTGGCCAAGTTCTTTTGGTTATCTCGACTGCTGTCGAGTTCACCGCGAACCGCTTTGGATGCCTGCTTCAGTTCACTAAGTCTTTTTTCCAGCTCGCTATTGCGTTGATTCAGGGCAGCCAACTCTTTCTGCTGTGTTTTTACTCTAATGCGGGCAATCGGCTGGTCCACCAGGTACTGCTCTTCCATCCAGCCTTCGACACCGCGATTTGTGATCAGATGTCCCCAGCCATCAACCATTTCTAAAAGCTGAAGTTTGGTGCCAGATTTAAGGCCTCGGTGAACAATGGTACAGCGATCACAGGGTGTAGAGCGCAGCGGCACGAGAAATTCATCGTTAACCCAGACTGATTTATCCTGAAGATATGCCTTCGTTTCAGTTTGCTCCTCAGCTTTTTCTGCGGTTACTGCATTCACAGCATCGAGATTTTCAGCCTCCTGAGCAAGCACGGAATGGCTGATGGATAGGGCTAAAATAGGTAGTGCCAAAAACAGATATTTCATGGTTTTAAAAACGATAAGTTAGAAAGGGTTGGATAATACTCTGATCAGCACCAAATGATAACCATTTGGCTGCTAATCACTCTGTCTCTTTAGTTTGTTAAAGGCCGTCTGTTAAGGCAGGACTTTCTTAAACGGCTTAACAGTTACCTGCTGATAGACACCGGCTGCAACATAGGGGTCAGCATCGGCCCACTGCTGAGCATCTGTCAGGGAGGCGAATTCAGCAATCACCAAACTGCCTGTAAATCCGGCCTCACCTGGGTCTAAAGAATCGATTGCCGGGTGGGGGCCGGCGACAAACAGGCGACCATCATCCTTTAGGTCTTGCAGTCGCTGCAAGTGAGCTGGACGCGCTTCTAGGCGCTTGGCAAGACTGTTTTCAATATCTTCACTGATTATTGCGTACCACATATAAATTACTCTTATTTTTGTTTAATAATTTCGTCGAGAGACAGCCCAGTAATTCGGGTAATGCCCTTAAAGAGATAAAACATATCGCCAATCATCACCAGTATAGCGGGCACCGCGATCACCGGAAAACTTAGTGCGGTCATCTTGCCAAGCTGCTCATTAAAGGCCTGGGTGCCAGGATCTGCGGTTAACAGATAGACAGCGAGGAAATAGTTGAGCACCGCAGAGAGCAAAAATGAGCCAGCCAGAATCCAGGATGCATTTATTAACAGCTGATCAAATTCCGGCTTGCGATTGCGGCTCAGTAGCGAAGCATTGATCTTATCGATCTCTAGCACCGAATCATTAAGCAGAAAGGTGTGAATCAAAGGCTGCGAGGTTTTCAGTGAAATCAGCGTAGCCAAACCAAACAGGGCAGGGATACTGGCCTCTTTAATGGCGATATAGATCGCATCTAACTCCATCAGGCTAATGCCGCCGGTCAAGGCAACACTGACCACCCCCAGCGCCGAAAAGAAGTTGATTTTGCCGCGGACAAAAAAGTCGTGCACACCGTAAATAATCGGAAATGATAGCGCCACAACGATGGCCAGCTTAATCCCCAGATAGTCTGCGCCGCTGAGCTTGGTCAGCACCAGAGTGGGTATGGCGATATTAAACGCCAAATTGAGCAGTAAGCTCTCTTTCTTTGGGCTCTCTTTCTTTTCAGTGGGCTGTTGTTGCCTGTCAGTGCTGTCAGTCATAGTTTTCTTTTGCGCCAATATTAGGTGCGCATTGTAACCACTCAGCTGCCTATGTCGAGGCAAGGGCTGGCAAACAGCCTATGAAGCGTATCAGTAGATAGATTGGGTTGATAAGCGGCAATTCATCATCTATTAATAAATTTAATCAAAAACACTTCAACATTTCTTTGTATCGCATTAATTTATAAGGAAAAAGAATGACCGACATAGAAGGTAAAGAACGGTGCCGGGCTGTTACACCAATGGGACCAAAGATGGCGGATTTACTCGTCGCCTATCTTGAACAACTGGGCGTTGAATATGTTTTTGGGGTACCAGGGGGCGCAATAGAACCCCTCTACGATGCTTTAGCGCGTAGTGAACGACGAGGTGGAGTGCGTGCTGTGGTAGCCCGCCACGAAACCGGCGCCGCCTTTATGGCCGATGGCTACGCCAGAAACAGCGGCAAGCTTGGAGTCTGCTGCTCAACCACCGGGCCCGGCGCAACCAATATGATTACCGGGGTCGCCTCCGCTTACGAAAACAATGTGCCTATGCTGGTGATCACCGCGCAAACGGCGATCTCAACCTTTGGTAAAGGCGCTATTCAGGACTCTTCCTGCACTGGGGTCAACACTGTCGGCCTCTACTCCCACTGCACCAGATACAACACGCTTATCTCCCATATTGACCAGTTTGAGCATAAACTCGCCGCCGCGATTATGTCGGCCATGGGCTCCCCTGCGGGCCCGGCTCATATTAGTGTGCCGCGGGATGTGATGGCGATGGATAACCCTCTGAGCCAAACGCATTATCAGCTGGATAATTTATTGGATAGGCCAGCGCTAATTGATGATCATGCCGTTGACCAGCTCTTTCATGAATTGAGTGCAGCGAAACATCCTGTCTTTTTAGTTGGCGATGAAGCCTGTGACGCCATTGGCAGCATCCTCTCCCTTGTGGTCAAAACGGGCGCACCATTAATTGTTACACCTCAGGGCAAAGGATTGGTTAGCCCATATCACCCTCAGTTTAAGGGAGTTTTCGGTTTCGCCGGCCATGCTGACGCCAACGAAGTTTTAGCAAATCCCAGTGTCGACCTGGTGATTGCAATAGGTGCGCGTTTTGGCGAATTTTCCAGCAACGCCTGGGATACTAAAAATCTTCTTAACGGCAAGTTAGTGCATGTTGAATCCACCGAGGCAAACTTAACTCGAACGCCCATGGCGAAACTACATGTGCGCGGCTGCATCGAAACAATTTTTGACCGCATCGCCAGCCGCTTTGGGATAGATACCAAAAAATATCTGCGTTTGGTGAAGTCTGCTAGTGCAGAGTCAGAGGCGACTTTAACCCGGCATTTTCAATTTGATGACGAAGAGGGCTACTGTTCGGATGCGACGCCGATTAAACCTCAGCGGCTTATGCGAGACTTACCTAGATTGTTCCCAGCTCATACCCGATATCTGGTTGATACCGGAAATAGTCTGGCATGGGGGACCCATTACCTGAATCCATTTGATCGCAGATTCTCTGGCAAGCGCGAAGCCCGGGGTGGTTTATTTAGTGCCTCAGTTGATTTTGCTTCAATGGGCTGGGCTATTGGCAATGCTGTGGGAACCAGTATGGCCTTGGATAATACTCCCGTGGTCTGTATCACTGGTGATGGCAGTTGGCTGATGAGTGGGCAAGAGTTGACCGTTGCCATAGAAGAAAAGTTAACCATTATCTTTGTCATCTTAAATGATCATGCCTACGGTATGGTCAAGCATGGCCAAACCCTCACTGGCGCCGAACCCACAGCTAATCAGCTAGCCCCAGTAGACTTTTCAGCTATGGCCAAATCCATGGGCGCACCAGGTCATATTATTCATTCACCGACAGACTTAAAGAGTTTGGACATCAAAACTATCTGCGCACGCAAAGGACCAACAGTTCTCGATGTACGGATTGATGTTAACGAGGCACCGCCAATCGGTTTGCGCACGAATGTGTTGCAAAGCGGATGAGCGATACTCCAATAGAGCAAATTACCACAAAAATATGGCGCGAAACTCCCGAGCCTGACAACCCATTTGCCGCGGCTAACTGTTATTGCTGTGGCTATGATGTTTACGGCGACCTATTAAAAAACGCTAGCTATATAGACTACCTCTATCTGCTGTTTAAACAGCAACAGCCAACACCTGAGCAGTCAGCACTGCTCCAAGGGTTGGCCATTGCACTGGCAAACCCCGGCCCCAGAGATCACAGCGTTAGAGCGGCTATGAGTGCCGGAGTTGGCGGTTCGACCCATGCCTCGGCCATGATCGCCGCAATCGCTGTGGGTGCGGGTAACTTGGGCGGAGCGCGCGAAGTCTTCCATGCTCTGGAGTATTGGCAGCAGTGCCAGAATAGTCTTGAAATCTGGGAGCAGTTAATCAAACAGCCACCAGAGCTAGGAAGGGAAGATGTCTGGCTGCCCATGGAGCATGCGCCGGGTTTTGACCCCAATGGTGTGACCTGTCCTACACCAGTACAAGACACATTGGCACATCTTGCGGATGTGGGCAAAGGCACCAATCTGCAATGGCTAAAGGCTAACCGCGCTGTATTAGAAGGGTTTGCCGGATGTCCTTTGGCCTTTTCCGGTGTTGCCGCCGCCGCTCTCTACGATCTTGAATTCTTACCTGAGCAAGCCGAGATGTTGTTTTTATTGTTGCGTCTTCCGGGCGCTGCAGTTCACAGCCTCGAGCAAGAGAGACTGGGTTGGCGCAAATACCCGTTTTTTGCCAACGGGTTCAAATTAAATCCGTGAGGCCATTCGGTCCAGTGAGAAAACTGTATGCCTGTTCACAGTAAGTTAGAGAAGTTTGAGGATAATTGGCGCACCTCAATGGGTGGTTGGTCCCTCGAGGGAAAGGCTGTTCTGCGTGGTAAGGATATTTTTACTGAACTGAACGATAAAACATGGATGGAGTACCTGCTGTATGCGGCAACTGGGAAAGAATCACCAAAGATAGCGAGACTGGTTGAGGCTACTTGGGTGATCTGTACTAGTTATCCTGATCCGCGTATTTGGAACAACCGGGTAGCTGCATTAGCCGGAACAGCACGCTCTTCTGGTGCATTGGCGGCGGCCGGCGCAGTGGCAGTAAGTGAAGCCACTATTTATGGTTTAAAACCGATTAAAGGAGCACTAGATTTTCTTTGGCGGGCTGAAAAAAGGCTTGATGAAGGCGAAAGTTTAGAATCTATAATTCGATCGGAGTTAAAAGAATTTAGGAGCGTTTATGGCTACGGACGGCCATTAGTTAAGGGTGACGAGCGGATAGAGCCAATGATGGCTTTTGCCCGTTCTATAGGCTGCGGTGAGGGCAAGTACGTCAAATTGGCCTTTCAGATCGATGAGTATTTGAGCAATAGTCGGTTTAAATACGAAATCAACGGAGGGGCACTTTGCGCAGCTTTGTTAGCAGATGAAGGACTGAGCCCTATGGATATATATCATATGGCGACGTTTACATTTACCGCTGGTGCAATGCCTTGTTTTATTGATGCATCAAATCAGCAGGAAGGATGTTTTTTTCCCTTACGGACTTCTCGCCTCAATTTTACAGGAGGCGAGACAGTCAAGCACTGGAGGGTGTGAATGATGACTAAGCTGTATGCAGTATTTGTTTTATTAGTTCTGGCCTGTAATGCGGCATTTGCCGAAAATTCTCTTAACTCAGGTGTCGATTTCGCCGGTTTCTACGGCGATGAGGACTATGTGTCCATTGCCACTGGTACCACTCAGCCCATTGCCAAAGCACCGGCAGTGGCCTCGGTTATTACTGCCAGCCAAATACGCGCTATGGGCGCTCGAGACATCGATCAGGTGTTGGAATCTGTCCCTGGATTACATATTACTCGGAGTCCACTTTACAACTCCATGTACATTTTTCGCGGAGTCAACGCCGACTTTAATCCTCAGGTCTTAATGTTAATTAATGGCATCCCGATTACCAATCTATTTCAGGGTGACCGCAACCTAATTTGGACAGGTATGCCGGTTGAATCCATCTCAAGGATAGAAGTTATTCGTGGGCCTGGCTCAGCACTCTATGGCGCCGATGCCTTTGCCGGAGTGATCAATATAGTCACCAAGACCCCAGCGGATGTTAAACACAATTCTGCTGGAGTAAGGATCGGTTCTTTTGACACCATGGATGTCTGGTTCACCGGGGCGGGCGAAAAAGGCGACCTGGGCTATATGGGCAGCATTGAATTTACAAAGAGCGATGGATCCGATGCTGTGATCAATAGTGATGCTCAGAGCCTACTCGATTTGATTACTGGAACTACGGTTTCAAATGCACCGGGTTCGGTTAATCGTTCAGCCGAAAATATTGATCTACGCCTTGAGGCAAGTTACAAAAAATTGCGCTTCAGAGCAGGCAGCCAGATTCGCAACAATATCGGTGATGGTGCCGGTGCAGCTCAAGCACTTAACCCAGGCAATAAATTTTCCAGTCAGCGATTTAATATTGACCTCACCTACACTGACAAGGAGATGTTCGATAACACCTTAGTTGAGTTTCAAACCAGTTATTTTGATACCTCTCAGGAAGTGGAGGGCAACTTTATCCTCTATCCGGCTGGTTCCACTGGCCCTTTTCTCGACCCATTCGGTGTGCCAATATTCCCACCTTTTCCTGACGGCGTGATCGGCAATCCTGAGATTTTTGAGCGTCATACCCGTGTTGGCATGCGCATGGAATATAGCGGTATCAGCAAACACCGTATCAGTGCTGGCGCCGGCTATTACGATGGTGAAATTGATAAAATAACCGAGTGGAAGAATTTTGGCTTTAATCCCGAGACCATGCTGCCCATCTTGCCCGGTGATCCATTAGTCGATGTATCAGATACCGCCTTTGTATTCCTTACCGAAGACGGTCGCGACAATACATATCTGTTTCTTCAGGATGTCTGGCTGCTGGCCAATGACTGGGAATTAACCGCCGGACTGCGACACGACAACTATTCAGACTTTGGCACCACAACCAATCCACGGTTAGCGTTAGTCTGGTCTACCAGTTACAAATTGACCACTAAGTTTCTCTATGGTGAGGCGTTTCGCGCCCCTTCATTTGCTCAGACGCGGGCAATTAATAATCCCTTAATTCTCGGCAATATCAATCTTAAGCCGGAAGAGATTAAAAGCTATGAATTGGCTTTTGATTATCGACCCAATTATGAACTGACCTTGATGACGAACTTTTTCTACTATGACTGGACCGATATTATCCAGTTTGTTTCCGATTCCAATAACAGTACTCGCACTGCGCAAAACTCCGGAGAACAGACAGGCTACGGTATGGAGTTTGAGGCGACCTGGCAGGCAACGGATAATTTCACTCTGACGGGTAATTTCGCGGTACAAAATTCCACCGATGAAACGCTGGATGTACCTGCGGCCAAGTCACCCGAAAAGCAGCTCTATCTTCGTGCTGACTGGATCTTGCCGAAAGATTGGCGGATCAATTTACGCGCCAACTGGGTTATCGACCGCAACCGTCTCAGCGAGGACATGCGTTCAGATATAGACGACTACGCGCTATTTGATCTGTCTCTGCGCAAAGTCATGAGCAACTCCTTTGAATTTGCCCTGACGGTGAACAACCTATTTGGCGAAGACGCCCGTGAGCCCAGCCCCAACTCTGATCCCATGCCGTTTATTCCCAATGATTTGCCGCTCTCAGGCAGGGCCCTGTTGGGTGAAATTAGATACAATTTTTGAACTAATGTTAATGTTAGTGTGTAGACATAGATGAGCTAGCAAACTGTTAAGACAAGTTGCTAGCTCTTTTTACGGCAGTACAGGAGGTAGTGCTATAAAAATTCCAGGGAGCATGTGGGCGCTGTTTATTGCCCTTGCAGCACTGATCTTCTGCCGCAGCGTCACCGCTGCTGCGGTTGAACTGGTGATCGTCTACCCACAGGTGCGAGAGCCATTTGCCCGTGTCTTTGAAGAAATTGTTCGAGGCGCTGAGGTCGGCTATGAGCATCAAGTTCAGCGCGTTGCATTAAAAGAAAATCAGTCTCCTGTGGACTTTGTCCATGTTCTCGATAGGCAGTCCCCAGTGTTGGTGCTGGGCAATCGCTTGGCGCGGCAGGTCTCTGAGCAGAACACCCAGCACAAAGTCATAGTGGGGGCGGTTAATGGCGAGTTCAGCAAGGTCTTTGGCATCAGCCTGACGCCAAGCTTTGAGACCATATCCAACAAACTGAAATTTTTAGTTCCCGCAGTTAAAAAAGTCCATGTGATTGCCAAGCCTGGAACCACTGCCAGTGATTTTGATCTGGGGTTAGAGGCTTCTCCTTATAAAGGCTTTAGTTTGGTAATTCATGAGGCCGAAGATATCCGGAGCGCGGCAACGGTCTATCGCAATCTGATGAAAACCTTGGACGAGGATGATGCAGTATGGATTCTCCCAAACGGCTCATTTGTTAATAATGCAATGTTATCCATATTGTTGCAGGAGTCTTGGGAAAAACACTTTGTAGTGTTCTCTTCTAACCCGGTACATGTAAAGCGCGGCGCATTGTTTTCCGTCTATCCCAACAACTACAAAATGGGTTTAAGCCTTGGGCGCTTGGCGCAAACGGTTGCCGACGATTTATCGGATAGTGACGATGAAAAGGCGGCTCGGGAGATGCAGCCGTTGAACGATGTTTTCGTCACTCTCAATGAGCGCACCAGCAACCACCTGGGAATCAACCTGACCGATGATATGCTCAGGCATATTGATCTAGTGCTCCCCGCGCGGTGATTACTTATGCCTAGATTAAAACCTAACTGGTTCGATAAGTTGCGCTTTAAAACCCAGATATCTCTGGTGTTTATCTTTGGCATTTTGGTTTTGGCTTTCGTTACATCGGTTACCGTTAGCAAAATATCCAGCACTATTATCGAAGAACACGAGGTACTGCAGGGCAAGCAGGTAACAGAATCCTTAGCGCGGCGCAGTGAAATTGCACTGCTATACCAGAGTCCCGAAGCCGCTAGAGATATTGCCGAAGATGCCATGAACTTTCCCGGGGTAAAGGGAATAGTGATTGAAACTGATAAGTCAGACATGCTGTTTGCCACCGGTTCGATGTTTGTCGCCGATAGCAGTGAATTTGTTGATCAGGATACCCAGCAGACTACTGAGATGGCGAATAAAAAAGCCACAGAACTCAGTCTGGTATCTGAGAACATCGATTTTTGGAAGTTTGCCTCCCCAGTCTACACCAGCGGCGCTGATGACGATCAAGTGATGGATGGCACCAGCAGCGATCATGTTCTATTGGGATATATCACCGTAGTGGTGGGTAAAGATACTCTCCATAAGATGCAAAAGAGTACATTGCAAAACAATCTGCTGGCGTCTTTTTTCGGAGCACTGATTTTGTTGTTCGCTCTGCTCTACTTCTCCCGCCGTCTCACCAGCCCAATCGAGCGCTTATCCACAGTGATGAAGCGAGCCCAGCAGGGTGAAGAGAAAATTCGCGCTGAGATACAGGGGCCGGTGGATATCACCGATATGCAAAAATCCTTTAATCGCATGATGCAGGTACTTGAAAATCGTCGTCGAGAACTGAAGCGGGCGATGAAGATGGCCATGACATCTGCTGATATGAAAGTGGAATTTGCCGCCAATGTAACCCATGAACTGCGCACACCGATGAATGCGGTGTTGGGTATGTTAGATCTGCTAACGACTATGGGGTTGAGCCTTAAGCAGCAGGAATATGTGCAGACGGCGAAATCCTCTGGGGACAATCTGCTGGCGCTGATCGATGATATTCTCAATTTTTCTGAGGCTGACGCCGGCAAAATAAGCATTACCCATCGCGACTATCTGCTCCATGAAAGTCTTGATGAAGTGGTGGGTTTACTCTCCAGCACGGCGCTGAAAAAGCATCTTAATATCGGCTATATAATCGATGAGGCTGTCCCGCCAGTACTGCATAGCGACAGCGATAGAATTCGTCAGGTACTGATTAATTTGGCCGGTAATGCACTTAAGTTTACCGAGCGTGGTGAAGTCTCAATTCATATCAGTCTGCAGGATGAGGAAAATTCTGACTCTGCAGTTTTAGGTGAAAAAAAGAAAAAAGAGTGCCGGGATCATCAGAGTCCCGGTTCTACGGTACGCCTCAAATTTATCGTTAAGGACACGGGTATAGGCATTGCCCCAGAGGATCAGGCGCGCATTTTTGACGCGTTTACTCAGGTGGATTCCTCAAATACAAAAGGCTATCAAGGCACAGGTCTGGGCCTAGCGATCAGCAACCAGATTGTTGAGTTAATGGGGGGTGATATTTTTGTCTCCAGCGAGCCGGGTAAGGGCAGTCAATTTGGCTTTAGCCTGCCAGTACTGGTGGCACAGTCATTGGAACCTGAGACCGCTGAAAGTGAAAGCGCGGGAAGTGAAGGTGCGGGAAGTAAAGGTGCAGATGAATCTGCAAGTAACGCTAAGAGCGGCTTCGAAGATATTAGCGCGCTGTTTGTCAGCGCCAGCGAAATCCTCAGTTGCTTTGCTGTACAGCAGTTCAAAGCCCTAGGCGTGAAGGCCGAATTTGCTGAATCCGGTTTGCAGACCTTGAATATTATTCGTCAGCGTGAGTCTGGGGATTGTTTCGATATTCTGTTTGTTGATCAGGATCTCGACGATATTAAAATCAACGAGTTACTCAGGTTTATCAGGTCAGAGCCAAACTTTGGCAAACGGCCTGCGGTGATGCTCAGTAATCCCTGGAACAAAGATTCTGAGATCAGCGAGCTGGCTCTACCACGGCTGAACAAGCCACTGCGCTCCAATTCGCTGGTAGACATATTAACCAAATACTTTATCGTCGGCGGCGGCGCTGGACTCGATGACGACAGAGTACCTGAGGAGGCGGTGACCCCTCGCTCATGCAAGATTTTAGTGGTCGATGACAGCCGCGCTAATCAGCAGGTTGCGATTGCCATGTTAGAGCGCCTTGGCTGTCAGGCGACACTGGCCAATAACGGTAAAGAGGCTCTTGAGAAAGTGGTTCGCGAAGATTACGACCTGATCTTTATGGACTGCAATATGCCTGTTATGAACGGCTATGACGCCACCAAGCAAATAAGGATTTACGAAGGCGATCAAGCGGGCACGTTGCCAATTATCGCGATGACAGCCAACAACTCGGAAAATGAAGAGAGGATTTGTCGCGAAGCCGGCATGAGTGACTTTTTGCCTAAACCTCTGAGCTTAGCCGGACTGCGGGAAAAATTGGCGGTTTGGTATGGCGATGAGCCGGATCAGGATAAAGCACTAAGCAAAGAACAAAACAAAGAACAAAACAAAGAACAAAACAAAGAGCCAGCTGAGGGTTCAAATGCTCAGGTCAAACAGCCCGCTGCCAAATACGCTGGCCTAAGTTATGACGTCAAGGTGGTTGCTTCACTGCGCGAGGCTGTAGGTGAGGTGGTGTCATCGATGATCAGTGCTTTTCTTGAGGATACGCCGATCTATATTGGCAAACTGGAGATTGCCCTTCGGGATAACAATGCGCGTCAGGTACGCGATATGGCCCACACCATCAAAGGCAGTGCGGCGAATTTTGGTGCCGCTGAATTGGTCGCCGCGAGCAAAGTGCTAGAGGACGGCGCGACCCAGGAAAATCTCAGTGATGGTGCGCAATTACTGAAGAGGATTTCAGTCGCCTTTGATGCGTTGCAAAATGATCTCAAGCAGGAAATTTGTCTGGATGCCGAGATCGCCAAGATGCCCTTAAAAAACGGAAACTCGAGTAATATTTTAGTTGTGGACGACGATCGCACAGTGCGTATGGCGCTGGTCGATGCCTTCACCCGGGAGAACTATGAGGTCGAAGAAGCCAACAACGGCATGCAGGCCTTAAATATCTGCAAACGCCATATGCCGGATCTGGTCTTGATGGATGCGGTGATGCCTGAACTAGACGGTTTTGATGCCTGCCAGATGATTCGTGAACTACCCCATGGTAGTGATATTCCGGTGTTGATGATCACCGCGCTGGATGACGAGCAGTCGATTGTTCGGGCCTTTTCCTCCGGTGCCACAGACTATGTCTCCAAACCGATCAATTTCTCGGTGATCAAGCAGCGCGTAGCGCGCCTAATTAAGGCCAGTAAAGCGGAGCAAGATGTTAAAAAACTCGCCTACCACGATCCACTAACCAGCCTGCCCAATCGCACCTATTTAAAACAGCAGCTAGCTGTGACAGTTAATCGAGCGGCCACCGAGAACCAGCGCTTTGCGATTTTATTCCTCGATCTAGATCGTTTCAAAATGATCAATGACACCATGGGTCACGATGCCGGAGATCTGTTGCTCAAGGCAGTCGCCGATCGCATCCGTCACTGTGTTCGTGAAAATGACTTTGTTGCACGTCTCGGGGGTGATGAGTTCACCGTGGTATTGGAAAATATTGCCAGTCTCGAGGGCGCTTCAAGTGTCGCTGAAAAAATCTGTCGCTCAGTGGCGCGTCCCTTCGTCTTTATGCAGCAAAAGATGTTTGTCACCACCAGTATCGGCATTTCTATTTTTCCCGATGACGGCGAGGATGTTAGCGCTCTGATCAAGCATGCGGATTCGGCGATGTTCCGAGCCAAGGAAAAGCGCAACGATTTCTGTTTCTATGAGCGTGGCATGGAGGCTGAGATTGCCAAGCGGCTCAAGCTAGAGCAGGAATTGCGCAAGGCCATAGATAACGATCAGCTGGTGCTCCACTATCAGCCCCAGATTGACTTCAAGACGGGTGACCTTGTGGGTGCCGAGGCCCTGGTGCGCTGGGAGCATCCCCTCAAGGGTCTGGTGCCGCCGGATGTATTTATTCCCCTGGCCGAAGAGAGTGGGTTGATCAATCAACTCACCGACTGGGTGCTGGAAAATGCCGCCATACAGATTAAGCGCTGGCTCGATGATGGGCACAGCCTGACCCTGGCGGTAAATCTGTCGGTGAAGGATCTGGTGCAGGAGGATATGCACGCCAAGCTAGAGAGTTTAATCAAGCGCATCGATCTGCCGAAGAATGTTCTCGAGTTGGAGATTACCGAAAGCACTCTGATGGATCACCCAGAGCTGATGATTACAGAGCTGAATAAAATTAAAACAATGGGTATCACCGTAGCAGTGGACGATTTTGGCAGCGGTTACTCATCGCTAAATTATCTCAAGAAGCTGCCCGTTGATGTCTTGAAGATCGACCGTTCATTTATCTCAGATATTGAATCAGACCCCAATGACAGTGCCATTGTTGCTGGTATTATCGCCCTGGCAAAAAATCTCGGTATGAGCACAGTTGCAGAGGGCGTCGAGACCGAAGCCCAGCGCTGTATTTTGGAGCAGCTTGGCTGTGATACTTTTCAGGGCTATTTAGTCAGTAAACCGGTACCGCCGCAGCTGTTTGCCGAGCAGTTTTTGAAGGCTGAGAAAGTGATCTAAATTCACCCCTCAAGGCTATGCTATGTGATAATACCGCCCTTATTCAGAGCCAGATATTTTCATGAGCGACTACCTCAGTATTCATCCGGAAAATCCCCAGCAGCGGTTGATCGCTAAAGCTGCCGAGATTGTCCGCAAAGGCGGTGTTATCGTCTATCCCACCGACTCCGTCTATGCTATTGGCTGCCATATTGGCGACAAGCAGGCAATGGACCGTATTCGCTCCATCCGGCAACTGGATAAAAATCATAACTTCACTCTAATGTGTCGCGACCTGTCCGAACTGGCTAGCTATGCCCGCGTCGATAACAGCGCCTTTCGCAGTCTCAAAGCCCAGACCCCGGGGCCCTTTACCTTCATTCTGCCCGCCACTTCTGAAGTGCCGCGTCGGCTGATGCACCCAAAGCGTAAAACCATTGGTCTGCGCGTGCCTGACAGTCCCATTGCTCAGGCTCTTTTAGCCGAGTTGGGCGAGCCGATGATGAGTGTCACTCTGATCATGCCTGGCGATGATTACCCGCTGTCTGACCCCTACGATATCCGCGCTGCCCTCGAAGCTCATGTGGATGTGTTGATCGACGGAGGTCACTGTGGCCTTGAGCCCACCACCGTTGTGGATATGACTGGCCCGGTGCCAGAGATCACAAGACAGGGTATGGGCGATTTCTCCGCTTAATGGATAATCATGATGGCCACAGCGGTCATTGCGGTTATAATTGCCGGCAAACCAATAATTGAGTCCCACCGTGACCAACGAAGCTACTTCTCTGCAGCAACAGCCCCCGGAAGACGACAGCAGCAGTGCTGTTGGTTTGGGTGATGCCGTGCAGGTTGAAGTGCCGACTGACGTAGCAACTGACGTACCAACTGAAGGTCAGCCACTAAACCCGTCTCAATCAGAAATGCCTTTCGCCGTGGTTCAGGGTAAAGAACTGAACATCATGCCCAAGGATCTGTATATCCCACCGGATGCCCTGGAAGTCTTTCTTGAAGCCTTTGAAGGGCCTCTGGATCTACTGCTCTATTTAATTCGTCGCCAGAATCTCGATATCCTTGAGATCAATGTCGCCGAAATTACCCGTCAGTACATGGGCTATATAGGCCTGATGGATTCCATCCAGCTGGAGTTGGCAGCGGAATATTTGGTCATGGCGGCAATGCTCGCGGAAATCAAATCCCGTATGTTGCTGCCCCGCCAAGTAATGGATGAAGACAGCGAAGAAGACCCCCGCGCTGAGTTGATTCGTCGACTGCAGGAATACGAACGCTTTAAGAAAGCCGCCGACGATATAGATGAAATGCCACGCCTGGGTCGCGATATTCATCAGGCCTCGGCCCATGCCCCGGAGCGCAATCAGGAAGTGCAGCACCCAGATGTGGATATGCGTGAACTGTTGACTGCTCTGGCTGAAGTGCTGCGCCGTGCAGATATGTTTGAAAATCACCAGGTGCAGATGGAAAAACTCTCCACCCGAGAGCGTATGGCCCATGTTTTGGAAGCCCTGCGCGGTGAGCAATTTGTGCCCTTCGTAAGCCTGTTTAAAAGCTCCGAGGGCAAACTCGGCGTAGTGGTGACCTTCCTTGCCATTATGGAACTGATCAAAGAGTCATTGGTTGAAATCGTCCAGAGCGAAACCTTTGGCCCCATACACGTTAAAGCTAGAACCTCATGAATGCTGACCTGATTAAACAAATTGTTGAAGGCGCGCTGTTAGCAGCGGGCAAGCCAATGGATATAGCCCGCATCGAAAGTCTCTTCGAAGATGACGAGCGTCCGCCTCGAGACCAGATTAAAGCTGCACTGGAAGAAGTCGAAGCCGATTGTCGCGGTCGCGGCTTTGAGTTAAAGCAGACTGCCAGCGGTTACCGTTTTCAAGTGCGTCAAGATCTTGCCGAGTGGGTCAATCGTCTGTGGTCGGAGAAGCCTAAGCGCTACTCCAGAGCCATGCTCGAGACCATGGCCTTGATTGCCTATCGCCAGCCCCTGACCCGAGGTGACATCGAACAGGTTCGTGGTGTTGCGGTGAGTTCCGACACCATCAGAACACTGCAGGAGCGAGACTGGGTTCGAGTGGTGGGTTTCCGCGATGTGCCGGGTAAGCCCGCGCTCTACGCCACAACCAAAAATTTCCTCGATTACTTTAATATTAAAAGTCTCGAGCAACTGCCAGCCCTCAGTGAAATTAAAGACTTTGCCGAACTGGATCCAGAGTTGGAATTGGCGCTCTCAGGCAACAAACCTGAGCTAGTCGCGGCCAATGATGAAGAGCAGGGTGCAGACCTTGCTGATAGCGAAAATTTTAGCCTCGACCAAGAAGTTGATGGCCAGAATGCGATCAATGATGCTTTTAACGACAGCATAGATATCGATAACACCTTTGATATTAACACCCTCGATACTAATGCCCTCAATAACAATACCCTCAATAACAACGCTTTAGACGATAACCAAAGTCTAGACTCCGACGACCAGGTGAGCAGTTCTAACCATGAGTGAAAAATTACAGAAAGTATTGGCTACTGCAGGATTGGGTTCGCGTCGCGAGCTCGAGAAGTGGATCTCCGCAGGCCGAGTTTCAGTCAATGGTTCAACAGCCAAGCTGGGAGATCGCGCTGTCCCCGATGACCGCATTTTGGTCGACGGGCGATTGATTAAAATTGTTACCGACGACAGCCCGCGCGTGCTGATGTACAGCAAGCCCGAAGGGGAAGTCTGCACCACCTCCGATCCCGATGGTCGTCCCACAGTATTTGACCGTCTGCCGCGCCTAGCTCGTGGTCGCTGGATCGCTATTGGCCGTCTCGATATCAACACCAGTGGTTTGCTGTTGTTCACCAACCACGGTGAATTGGCTAACCGCCTTATGCACCCCTCCTATGAAGTACAGCGCGAGTATATGGCGCGTATTCACGGTGAAGTGGACGAAGCCATGATCAAGCGCCTCACTGAAGGCGTTGTTCTCGAAGATGGTGTTGCCAGCTTTAAGAGTGTTAAAGCTCAGCATGCCCGCAGTTCAGACGATGCAGGCGGACGCAATCGCTGGTTTAAAGTGATTCTGGCTGAGGGTCGTACCCGTGAGGTGCGTCGACTTTGGGAATCTCAGGAAGTTGAAGTTAACCGTCTCAAGCGTATTAGCTATGGCCCCATTGAACTGCCATCGATTGTACGCCGTTCAGATTTTCTCGAGCTGGATCCCAAACAGGTAGTCTCCCTGTTTAAAGCGGTTGCCCTGCATCCGCCAAGATTCAGTGAGAAACATGTATTGAAAGATATGCGTGAGCGCAAAGAGAGAAAGTTGCGTGCTCGAGGTAATACCTGGAAGTAGCCTAGGCTGCTTTTAGAATAGCTTAGGCTGCTTTGAGAATAGCCTAAGCGTCTTGTAAAGAAATGCTATCGGTGCGGTTGCGCATCGATAGACTGGCCATTCACCGCCGCACTGTCGGCGCCGAGCAGATACAGATAGGTCGGCATAATTTGCTCGGGACTGGTCACTGAGCCGGGGTTTTCCGCCGGGAAAGCCTGCATACGCATACTGGTGCCAGTGGCGCCAGGATTGATCGCATTGACCCGCACCGAACCCAAACCCTCTAGTTCCGACGCCCAGACCTGAACCATGCCTTCCACGGCGAACTTCGACACTGCATAAGCTCCCCAAAATGAACGGCCAACTCGCCCCACGCTGGATGTGGTGAAAACCACCGAGGCGCTATCGGACTTTTCCAATACAGGCATCAATGCCTGAGTCATTTGAAATGCGGCGGTGACATTCACCTGCATGACCTTGTCCCAAACATCAGTGCGATAGTTGCTCATGGGGGTGCGCTGGCCAAGAATACCGGCGTTGTGTAGCAGTCCATCGAGACGACCAAACTGCTCGTCCAGCTGGTTGCTAAGAATGTTGTAATCATCGCTGCTGGCCCCTTCGAGATCGATGGGATAGATCACTGGCTCAGCTCCGCCCTCGGCCACAATACTGTCGTAGACCTGCTCTAACTTAGCCACTGTACGACCCGCCAAAATAACCGTAGCGCCGTGTTTTGCGCAATGTAACGCAGCTGTTTTGCCAATGCCATCACCGGCACCTGTCACCATAATGACGCGATCTGCGAGTAACTTTTGAGGAGCTTGGTAAGCGGCGATTTCGGCGTTGGACAGCATAATATTTTCTCTTCTTAAATCTGTGTGATGGTGTTTTTTATCGCTAGCTTTGCTTGGCAAACAGCAGTGAGTGCAGTTGCTGAGACTGCTCGACAATCCAGTCCGCCTGCCAGTCAGCAATGACTTGGCCCGCTTCAATATAGCCCCAGGCAGCAGCAATATTGCGCGTGCCCGCAGCACGACCGGCGTCTATATCGCGAACATGGTCGCCCACATAGAGACAGTCTTGAGGTGCAATAGCAATTTCGTTACAGGCCAGCAATATCGCTTCAGGGTGAGGTTTGGGCAGAGTTACATGGTCGGGGCAGATAACCGTTGCTGCACCTTCCATTAAACCCAGCTGAACCAGCGCCGCTTCGGTATAGCGCCAGGGCTTATTAGTGACAATGCCCCAGGGGATATCGCGGGCATTGCACTCATCCAAGACTTCTTGCAGACCTTCATAGAGCGCAGTTTTCTCCGCCAGATTGGCAAAATATAGTTCGAGAAATTCTTCTCGCAGGGGCTCAAATTGCTCGTGCCCCGGATCTATATTAAAGCCGCTTTGTATTAATCCCACAGAGCCATTGGTAACACTGGTGCGAATCGCTGAGTCGGGCAGCGGTGCTCGGTTGTGGAGTACCAGCTGCTTATTCAGTGCAGTGACAAAGTCAGGGGCTGTATCTAATAAAGTGCCATCCAGATCGAATAGCAGGGCCTTGAAGTCGAGCATAAAAAATCCGTTATGCGGGCTTGCGCGCGCAAATCATGTAATTAACATCGACATCGGTTTCAGTGAGGCGATAGGTTTTTGTTAAGGGGTTATAGGTCAGTCCAGTCATCTGGTCGAGTTCCAGACCAGCTTCACGAATCCACTTGCCCAACTCGGCGGGACGAATAAACTTGCCGTACTCATGGGTGCCCTTGGGCAGCATACGCAGAACATATTCGACCCCAATAATCGCCAGCAGATAGGCCTTGGGATTGCGGTTAATGGTCGAGAAAAATAAGGTTCCGCCGGGTTTGGTCATGGCGGCACAGGCGCGAACGACTGAGCTGGGATCCGGCACATGCTCAAGCATTTCCAAGCAGGTGACTATATCGAACTGTTCCCCGTGGCTCTGAGCAAAATCTTCCCCAGTGGATTTTTGGTAGTCCACTTCGACGCCAGACTCGAGTTTGTGCAGCTCTCCAACCGCCAGCGGTGCTTCACCCATATCGATACCTGTGACATGAGCGCCGCGCTGAGCCATGGCTTCGCAGAGAATACCGCCGCCACAGCCAACGTCTAAGACATTTTGCTCGGCAACCGGTGCCAGCTTATCAATCCAGTTGGCGCGCAAGGGATTAATGTCATGAAGTGGCTTGAACTCGCTATTGCGGTCCCACCAGCGGCTCGCCAGCGCTTCAAACTTAGCTACCTCACTGGGGTCGACATTTATTGATGCGCTGTTATCACTGTTATTTGTTGGCATAGGGAATCGCTACCTAGGGCTTGAAATGATTAGTTAGGCTTTTAGTCAAAGAGGGCTGATCTGGTTACGCCAGGCATCGGCGCGGCGGATCAGATTTTCTTCATCGAGAGTCACCAAGCTGCGCTCTCTAAGCAGTGCCTTGCCTGCCACCCAACTGTGGGTTACCTGGCTGCCGGCATTGCTATAGACCAATTGAGAAGCGGGATTATACAGCGGTTTTTGACTCAGAGAGCTGATTTCCACGGCAATCATATCGGCACTCTTGCCCGCTTCGAGGCTACCAATCTGATCGTCCCAACCCAGTGCCTTGGCACCGTTAATGGTGGCCATGCGCAGGGCGGCATGAGCATCCAACACTGAAGCGTCATTGGCGACTGCCTTGGCCAGCAGGGCCGCAGTTTTTAATTCACCAAATAGATCGAGATCATTATTGCTCGCCGCACTGTCTGTGCCTATAGCCACATTGATGCCCGCGTCGATCAACTTGCCCACTGGGCAGAAGCCGCTGGCGAGTTTTAAATTGGATTCCGGGCAGTGCACCACATGACAGTTATTGTCCTGGATTAGACGAATATCCTCGTCATCGATCTGGGTCATATGCACCAGCTGAGTCTGGGGCAATAACACACCCAAATCGTCGAGGCGCTGCAGCGGTCTGCAGCCATAGAGCTTGAGCGAGTCGGCAACTTCCTGAGCGGTTTCGTGGCAGTGAATATGCACAGGCATATCCAGCTCATTGGCATAGGTTGCGATTCTGCGCATAGTCTCATCACCCACTGTATAGGGTGCATAAGGAGCACAGGCAATTTTAATCAGCCCATCGCCCTTGTAGGTATCCCGCAGTTGCAGGCCCTTGTGAATATAGTCGTCTGGATCCTTGCCGCCAGCGGTGGGGAAATCGAATACTGTAAAGCCAATCTGACTGCGCATGCCGCTGCGTTGAACCTGCTCGGCCACGGTGTCAGCAAAAAAGTACATATCGGCAAAGCAGGTGGTGCCTGTCTTGATCATTTCCGCCATGGCCAGATTGGTGCCGTCGGCGACAAATTCTGCGCTCAGTACTCGAGCCTCCACCGGCCAGATATGTTCTTCCAGCCAGGGTTGCAGTGGCAGGTCATCGGCGTAACCACGCAGTAAGCTCATGGCAGCGTGGCCGTGGGCATTAACTAGCCCAGGCATCAGGATATGGTCGTCTAGATCCACCACAGACGCGGCGTCAAATTTTATTTGGGCCTCGGCTTGAGGGTAGATGCCGACAATCTTTTGTTGGTCAATGGCCAGGGCACAGTTTTCAAAAACCCGGTTCTCCGGAACCACTGGAATAATCCATCGGCTATTGATAAGTAAATCGATTTTTATGGGCTGCATGAAGCCTCCTGAACGAAGGTTTGGAGTATACCGACTTTTTGCCGCGGGTTAAGCTTTGGCACGAGTTTCAGGTCAATTAAAGCGAGCCACTATAGGGATATGTATGGTAGAATTCAGGCCTTTAAATAGGCTGCTTTTAGCGCCTACTGGCACACCTTAATGACTGCATTGAATGGGTTATAGGTGGATCTAAAATAATAGCGATAAAACTTCAGGGCGCGACGGAAACTTATGGGTGATTTAGCACAAGAAATTGTTCCGGTAAATATCGAAGACGAACTCAAGCAATCCTACCTAGCCTACGCCATGAGCGTAATTGTTGGCCGGGCACTGCCAGATGTAAGAGATGGCCTCAAGCCTGTGCATCGCCGGGCGCTATTCGCCATGAGCGAGCTGGGTAACGATTGGAACAAGGCCTACAAGAAGTCAGCCCGTGTTGTCGGCGACGTCATTGGTAAGTATCACCCTCACGGTGACTCTGCTGTTTACGAGACTATTGTACGTATGGCCCAGCCATTCTCACTGCGCTATATGCTGGTGGACGGTCAGGGTAACTTTGGTTCTGTCGATGGTGACTCCGCTGCTGCCATGCGTTACACCGAAATTCGTATGACCAAGATCGCCCATGCGCTGCTTGAAGATCTCGAGAAAGAGACTGTCGATTTTGTCCCCAACTACGATGAAACCGAACAGATTCCCCATGTGTTACCCACCCGCATACCCAACCTATTAGTCAATGGTTCCTCCGGTATTGCTGTGGGCATGGCGACCAATATTCCGCCCCACAACATCACTGAAGTGGTCAAAGGTTGTCTGGCAATGATCGACAACCCAGAGATTACCGTCGATGAGTTGATGGAATATATCCCCGGACCGGATTTCCCAACTGCCGGTATTATCAATGGCAGAGCCGGCATTATTCAGGCCTATCGCACCGGTCGCGGACGCATCTATGTGCGCGCCAAAGCCCGTATCGAAGTGCACGAAAAGACTCGCCGTGAAACCATCATCATCACTGAGATTCCTTATCAGCTGAACAAAGCGCGTCTGATTGAGCGTATCGCCGAGCTGGTTAAAGAGAAGAAACTTGAAGGTATCTCCGAACTCCGCGATGAGTCGGATAAAGATGGTCTGCGCGTAGTGATCGAAATTAAGCGCACCGATGTGGGTGAAGTGGTTCTTAATAACCTCTTCTCCCAAACTCAGCTGCAAAGCGTGTTTGGTATCAACGTTGTGGCACTGGTCGACGGTCAGCCGAAGATTCTCAATCTACAGCAGCTAATTCATCACTTTCTGCGTCATCGCCGTGAAGTGGTTACACGTCGTACTATTTATCTATTGAAAAAGGCCCGCGAGCGCGCCCATACATTGGAAGGCTTTGCTATTGCCCTGGCCAATATCGATGAAATTATTACCCTGATCAAGCAGTCGCCCACAGCTACCGAAGCCCGTGAAGCGCTGATTGCTCGCGGTTGGAATCCTGGCTCAGTGATTCAGATGCTCGACCGTGCAGGCGCTGAAGCGACCCGCCCGGAATGGCTCGAAGATCAGTACGGTCTGCGCGACGGCAAGTACCACCTGTCCCCAGAGCAAGCCAAAGATATTCTCGAGTTACGTCTGCACCGTTTAACCGGTATGGAACACGACAAAATTATTGCTGAATTTGCCGTTAAGCTGGAAGAGATTACTGAGTACCAAGATATTCTCGGTGACCTGACTCGTCTGATGACAGTTATTCGCGAAGAGCTCGAAGCCGTGATTGAAGAGTTTGGCGATGAGCGTCGTACCGAGATCATTGAATCTCTCCACGATCTCACCATTGAAGACCTGATTACCGAAGAAGACCGTGTTGTCACCATCTCCAACGGTGGCTATGCCAAGACTCAGCCGTTAAGCGATTATCAAGCTCAGCGTCGCGGCGGTATGGGCAAGTCGGCAACAGCGGTTAAAGATGAAGATTTTGTTGAGCACCTCCTGGTTGCCAGCACCCACGCAACGATTCTGTGCTTTACCAACCTGGGCAAGGTTTACTGGCTCAAGGTGTATCAGATTCCCGTTGCTGGCCGCAATTCTCGTGGACGTCCAGTGGTTAATCTGCTGCCTCTGGGTGAGGGCGAGCGCATTAGCTCGATCCTGCCAGTGGAAGAATACAGCGCTGACAAGTTTGTCATTATGGCCACCGCCAACGGCACAGTGAAGAAGACCTCACTGGAGCAGTACTCGCGTCCACGCAGTGTGGGTTTGCGCGCAGTGGATTTGGTTGAAGGCGATCACCTGGTGGGTACCGCGATTATTGATGACAACAGCGATGTGATGTTGCTCAGTTCTGAAGGCAAGGCCGTGCGCTTTGCCAGCACTGATGCGCGCTCAATGGGCCGCGTTTCTAAAGGTGTGCGCGGCATGCGCCTGCCGGAAGGCTATGAAGTTATCTCTATGGTCATACCTGAGCAAGACGGCTTCCTGTTGACCGTCTGTGAAAATGGTTATGGCAAGCGCACCAAGGTCGACGAGTTCCCCACTAAAGGACGCGGCGGCAAGGGTATGATTGCGATTCAGGCCAGCGAGCGCAACGGACCATTGGTCGGCGCCACGCAGCTCTTTTCAGGTGATGAAATTATGCTGATCTCTGATCAGGGCACCATGGTACGAACCCGCGGCGACGAAGTTTCGGTTGTGGGTCGTAACACTCAGGGCGTGCGCATTATTCGTTTGAAGGACACCGAAAATCTTGTCAGGTTGGCACGTATTGCTGAGCCGGAAGAAGAGTTTGTGATTGAGGATGATGCTCTTGATAACAATACTGCTCTTGATGACAATACCGCTGAAGGCTCTGGTCCTAATGAAGAGGCCGCTGAAGGCGCTGTCGATGACAATGCTGCTGAAGGCTCTGTTGATGACACTTCTGAAGACAGTTCCGCTGACGAGTAAGGTTTAAATAATGACTGATAAGAATCCACTGCTCGACCTGCGCAGCAAAATTGACGGCCTTGATCAAGAGATTATGGCCAGTATAAGCGCCCGTGCGCGCTGTGCCCAGGATGTTGCCAAGATCAAAAAAGAGCAGGGTGACGAGACCTATTACCGACCTGAGCGTGAGGCTCAGGTGCTCCGTGCGATAATGGAAAAAAACGTCGGCCCCCTTGGCGACGAGGATATGGCGCGTCTGTTTCGACAGATAATGTCTGCCTGCCTAGCTCTTGAGCAACCTATTAAGGTCGCCTTTCTCGGGCCTGAAGGTACTTTTACTCAGGAAGCCACACTCAAGCACTTTGGTGACTCAGCAGTAACTGTTCCCAAAGCCGCGATTGATGAAGTGTTCCGCGATGTTCTGGCCGAGTCCTGCAACTACGGCGTTGTGCCCATTGAAAATTCTACTGAGGGCGTGGTCAGCCACACTCTGGATAGCTTTATTGATTCCTCAGTCAAGATCTGTGGCGAAGTTGAACTGCGTATTCACCAGCACTTTATGATTGGTCCCAATACCAACAAAGACACTGTGACCCGCGTCTATTCTCACGCCCAGTCACTGGCCCAATGTCGCAAGTGGTTGGATTCCAATTACCCCAATATCGAACGTGTAGCGGTGAGCAGCAATGCTGAAGCAGCACGACGAGTGCAGGGTGAGTGGAACTCAGCAGCGATTGCAGGGGATATGTCATGCGAACTCTACGGCCTAGAAAAACTCTGGGAAAAAATTGAAGACCTGCCCGATAACTCGACGCGCTTTTTGATTATTGGTCGCGAGATGGTGCCACCTAGCGGTGACGATAAAACCTCCCTCGTCGTGTCAGTGCAGAATAAGCCCGGTGCCTTGCATAATTTGCTCGAGCCATTCCGTCGCCACGGTGTCGATATGACGCGACTGGAATCACGACCCTCGCGCAACAGCAAATGGTCTTATATCTTCTTTATTGATTTTGCTGCCCATGTGGATGAACCCGCTGCCGCTGCCGTGCTGGCTGAACTGGCAGAAGAAGTGGCGGAGCTGAAAATACTCGGGTCCTACCCGCGAGCTGTTCTCTAAGCGTTGCTATTTGTCGATTCTAATACCGGTTCTAATGTCGGCTCTAGAGTCGACTATAGTAACGATTAATCTCTTTATTTCGATGTGATCTGTCATGTTGCAAACTTCTCAAACAGCACAGCCAGTGGTTAACCGACTGGTTGTAATCGGACTGGGGCTAATCGGCTCCAGTCTTGCATTGGCCGCTCGCAATGCCGGTCTCGCTACTCAGGTAGTGGGCATCTCACGACGCTCTTCAACCCTTGATCTAGCGGTTGAGTTGGGTGTGATCGACCGCCCGGAACAGAGTTTGGCGGCTATTGCCCCTGAACTGGGTGCTGGGGATCTTGTCGTTATTGGCGTGCCGACCCTTACAGTCCCCGCGATCCTCAAAGAATGTTCTGAACTGCTTTCAGATCAGGTCACCATCACCGATGTAGCCAGTGTCAAAGGCAGTGTATTAGCTGCTGCAATGGATATTTATGGCCACCTGCCAGGGCAGTTAGTGCCAGGGCATCCCATCGCTGGTTCGGAAAAAAGCGGTGTTACCGCAGCCAAAGCGGATCTGTTTAAAGATCATCGGGTAATCTTGACCCCCCATGCCGACAGTGGTGAAAGCCATGTGCGGCTTGTTGAAAAACTCTGGCAATCCGTAGGTGCTCGTGTCTCGTCCATGGACGTTCAAGAGCATGACGAAGTGCTAGCTGCCACCAGTCACCTACCGCACTTTTTGGCTTATTCATTAGTGGATACATTGGCGAGTATGCGCGACAATCGCGAGATCTTTCGCTATGCCGCCGGAGGCTTTCGCGACTTTACCCGCATTGCCGCCAGCGATCCGATCATGTGGCGAGATATAGCACTGGCCAATCGCGAGGCGATTCTCACTGTGCTTGACCAGATCATGGATAACTTTAGCGAGATGCGCAGCGCCATAGACACAGGCGACGAAACCTATCTGATGGATGTGTTTACGCGGGCTCGCGATGCACGCAACCATTTTGGAAAATCAATCGACCCAAAGGCATTACAGCAAACCATGTCAGCAAAAATAATCAATTATAAAGTCACACCCGGGGGAGCGGCACAGGGTGATATTCGTGTGCCAGGCGACAAATCAATGTCTCACCGATCCATTATGCTCGGCTCCATTGCCGAAGGCATGACTGAAGTAACCGGTTTTCTCGAAGGCGAAGACAGTCTGGCAACCCTGCAGGCATTTCGCGATATGGGCGTTATTATTGAAGGCCCAGAGCAGGGCCGCGTAGTGATTCACGGTGTGGGTCTTCACGGTCTTAAAGCACCCATGAAACCCCTCTATTTGGGCAACTCCGGCACCTCCATGCGTCTGCTGAGCGGACTCTTGGCAGGACAGTCATTTGATGTAGAGCTCACCGGTGACGAGTCGCTCAGTGGTCGACCTATGGCTCGCGTAGCCGATCCGTTGGCCGAAATGGGCGCCGTAATCGAAACCGCACCAGGCGGCCGACCACCAATGCGTATAAAAGGTGGCAACAAACTCAATTCAATTAATTATGTGCTGCCCATGGCCAGCGCCCAGGTTAAATCCTGCGTTCTATTAGCCGGGCTCTACGCAGAAGGCGAGACCTCAACCGTCGAGCCAGCACCGACCCGTGACCACAGCGAGCGCATGTTGCGCGGCTTTGGTTACTCAGTTGTCAGTGACGGCAGCAAGGCCTCACTCTCAGGCGGCGGTTCATTGACTGCGACCCGTATTGATGTACCTGCCGATATTTCTTCAGCGGCCTTCTTTATGGTGGCGGCGGCCATAACGCCAGACTCAGATATTACCCTGCGTCATGTCGGCGTTAATCCTACCCGTATCGGCGTGATCAATATTCTGCGTCAGATGGGCACCAGCATTGAACTGTCTAACGAAAAAGAAGTGGGCGGCGAACCAGTAGCTGATATCAGAATCCGTTATGCCGAGTTAAACGGCATAGTGATTCCCGAAGATCAGGTACCCCTGGCAATCGATGAATTCCCAGTACTGTTTATTGCTGCGGCCTGCGCCAAGGGCGAGACCGTTCTCACCGGCGCCGAAGAACTGCGCGTCAAAGAGAGCGATCGTATTCAAAGCATGGCCGATGGCCTTGTGACTCTGGGTATTGATGCCCAGTCCACAGCCGACGGTATTCGTATTCAGGGCGGCCAGCTTAGCAGTGGCACAGTCCACAGCCATGACGACCACCGCATTGCCATGGCCTTTGCCATCGCTGGTTTGCGCTCCGCAGGCGTAATTGAAATTATCGAGTGCAATAATATTGCTACCTCCTTCCCCGGCTTTGTGGATCTAGCCACAGCTATTGGCTTGACCATTAGCGTTGAGACTCAGGAGTCCTAAATGGCTGAGGATAACAAAGTGGTGGTAATTACCATCGACGGCCCCAGTGGGGCTGGAAAAGGCACCATCAGCCGCATAGTGGCCAAGAAACTCGGTTTCCATTATCTGGATAGCGGGGCACTCTACCGTCTTTTGGGCCTATCCTCTGTTCGCCATCATGTCAGTGTCGACAGCGAAAAAGGGTTGATGGCCTTGGCTGAGCATATGGATATTCGCTTCGAGACACAAAAAGAGGGCGCTTTTAAGGTCTATCTTGAAGGCGAGGATGTCAGTCGTGAACTGCGCACTGAAGAGACTGGGCTGTTAGCCTCAAAGTTGGCCCAGTATCCAGGCGTCCGTTCAGCACTGTTAAAGCGTCAGCGAATGTTTGCACGAGCCCCTGGTTTAGTGGCTGATGGCCGCGATATGGGCACCGAGATTTTTCCCGCCGCTGAACTCAAGATTTACCTCACCGCAAGCGCCGAAGAACGCGCCGTCAGACGCTACAAAGAGTTGCTTGAAAAGGGCGAAGATGTTAGTCTGCCCGCCCTCGTAGAGCAGGTGCGCTCGCGGGATGAAAGAGATATGAGCAGAGACGCTTCACCGCTGCGAGCAGCAGATGGAGCCATAGAGTTAGACTCCTCAGCCATGTCGATTCAGGAAGTAACAGATACAGTGCTTAATATCCTGTCTGTTAAAGGCATCAAGAAGTAGTTGTAATGCTTCTTAGTAGTGCTTAGTAGTTGTAACACCAAATTTTACAGATTCAACACCAAAACGGGCAACGCAGCAATCGCCAGCTTTTATTGCTGTAGGCCTTTATTTTAATTGACCCGCGTAAACTGGCCACGCGGAAAAAAGAGAGTGACGCTAGCACGTCTTCTGTCATATCTCTGTCAAAACTCAGGATCAACCCATGAGCGAAAATTTCGCAGATCTATTTGAAGAAAGTCTATTAACCGTTGAAATGAACCCCGGCGCCATCATTACTGGCGTAATTATCGATATCGATAAAGACTGGGTAACAGTCCATGCTGGACTGAAGTCTGAAGGTGTTATTTCGATTGACCAATTTTATGACGAGAAAGGCGTACTTGAAGTTGCCATTGGCGACGAAGTACAGGTTGCTCTCGAAGCCGTTGAAGATGGTTTCGGTGCTACTAAGCTTTCTCGTGAAAAAGCCCGTCGTGCAGAATCTTGGATCGAACTTGAAGCAGCTCACAAAGCTGACGAAGTTGTTATCGGAGTTATCAGCGGCAAGGTTAAAGGTGGATTTACTGTTGATGTTCGCGGCTTGCGCGCGTTCCTTCCAGGTTCACTTGTTGATGTTCGTCCATTGCGTGAGATTACTCACCTTGAGAACATCGAATTAGAATTTAAAGTTATCAAGCTCGATCCTAAGCGTAACAACGTTGTTGTAAGCCGTCGTGCCGTAATGGAGAGTGCAAACTCTGTAGAACGTGAAGAACTGCTGGCCAACCTCGAAGAGGGCGCATCACTCAAAGGTGTCATTAAGAACCTTACTGATTACGGCGCGTTCGTTGATCTGGGTGGAATCGATGGTCTGTTGCACATCACTGATATGTCTTGGAAGCGCATCAAGCATCCTTCCGAGATGATCAATGTCGGCGACGAGATTGACGTTAAAGTACTTAAGTTTGATCGCGAGCGTAATCGTGTATCTCTGGGTATGAAGCAGATGGGCGAAGATCCTTGGGGCGACATCAAAGGCCGTTACCCAGAAGGCGCGCGTGCTAAAGCTAAGATCACTAACCTCACTGACTACGGTTGTTTTGCCGAGTTGGAAGACGGCGTTGAAGGTCTGGTTCACGTTTCTGAAATGGATTGGACTAACAAAAATGTTCACCCATCTAAGATCGTTAATCTGGGCGACGAAGTTGAAGTTATGGTTCTGGATATCGACGAAGAACGTCGTCGTATCTCACTGGGTATCAAGCAGTGTCACACTAATCCTTGGGATGACTTTGCCACTACTATGGTTAAAGGCGACAAGATTTCAGGCAAGATCAAGTCAATCACTGACTTCGGTATCTTTATCGGCCTAGACGGCGGCATCGACGGTCTGGTTCACCTGTCTGATATCTCTTGGAACGAAACTGGCGAAGAAGCCGTTCGTAACTTCAAGAAGGGCGAAGAAGTTGAAACAGTTGTACTCAGCATCGATGCAGAGCGCGAGCGCATCTCACTGGGTATCAAGCAACTGTCTGACGATCCGTTCAACAACTATGTAACCGAGAACGACAAAGGCGCAATTGTTAAAGGCATCGTTAAAGAAATTGATGCTAAAGGCGCTACAGTTGATCTAGGCAACGACATCGAAGCTTACTTGAAAGGTTCTGAAATCTCTCGCGAGAAGATTGAAGACGCCCGTCAGCATTTACAAGAAGGCCAAGAGATCGAAGCTCGAATCATCAATGTCGATCGTAAGACCCGTGCTATTAGCCTGTCTATCAAGGCTAAAGACGTTGCAGAAGAGAAAGCAGTCGTTAAAGCTCACCGCAAGGTTGAAGCTGATACTTCCTCTCCAGCAACTATTGGAGACCTGATCAAAGCGCAAATGGACAAGTAAGGTTCTGCTGAGATCGAAAAAGGGTGGCTTTGCCACCCTTTTTTTCGTCTGCGAAATGACATATATCGAGGTTTTGCTTGTATATATCTAAAACTTGAATAGAATCAAAGACTAATCGGCGACACCATCTTGGAAATCCAATGGTTTAGCCACAATAATAAAACGATCGAATATTAAGCAAGGAAGACGTCATGACTAAATCTGAGCTAATTGAGAAAATCTCCGCCAGCCAAGACCAGCTTCCGCCAAAGGATGTTGAGTTAGCTGTTCGGATGATCTTAGAGCGCATGACCCACGCACTGGTCACCAACCAACGCACTGAAATCCGTGGCTTTGGTAGCTTCTCTCTTCACTACCGCGCCCCGCGAGTAGGCCGCAATCCTAAGACTGGTGATGCCGTTGATTTGAGTGGTAAGTACGTACCTTATTTCAAGCCAGGTAAAGAACTGCGTATAAGGGTTAATGATAGCCTGTAATTGATTCATCCTAAGCCCCGTAAAAGCCTCATAGCGCCTTCCCAAAACTAAAATTAATATCTCCCAGTACCTAGCCTGTCATCCCGCCAGACCGCCTTAATTTGTTATCCTGACACATCCCCTTAAGCTGTCATCCCGACAGAGCGAAGCGACGAGGGATCTCCAATACCACCATTACTTCTCAAAGCCGACAACCACTTCTGCGCATTCGACTCCAACTCTTCCATTCCATGCTAGCCCAAAAGCCCCTGTCCACTTAACCTTGATACTCGACAATTGACAAGGTACGGCTAAGCCGTATAACATCCGTGAGCAAAATCATTGAAACAAAGACATTCACAGCCAAGGCTTCTAAAGTCTGGACGCAAAAGCACTATGAAGACTTTGTACTCTTTATTGCCAGCAATCCAAGTGCCGGAGAGGTAGTCCCCAACTCCGGTGGCGTTAGAAAGGTTCGCTGGGCCAAGGCAGCAAGCGGCAAAAGTGGCGGTGTAAGAGTTATCTACTTCAACACTGCATTCAAGGTCACATGGCTATTAACCCTATATGGCAAAAATGAACGTGAAACCATTCCCGCTCATGAGTTAAGGAAAATTAAGGAAGCAATCAATGGCTAAGAAAATGAGCGATGCAGGTCAGGCCGTATTAGATGACGTCTTAGGCATTAAAGCGGGTATGCCCGCGAAGACCTGGTCCCCAGAGCAACTGTTAGTAATTACTGTTAGAAAACAGCTGCAAAAATCCCAGCCCGATTTTGCCAAATTATTAGGTATTCCCGTCGGTACTCTCAGAGACTGGGAGCAAGGGCGCAAGCAGCCAGACAGTGCCGCAGTAACGCTAATTAAAGTGGCGCAAAGCCATCCTGAGGTTTTGGCAAACCTAGCAGCCTAGGCTTTTTCTGCACCTGTAGTCTCAGTCCGTTGATGCTGATAGCATTCGACCGATTCAACTACCTCCTGCAGAGCTTACAAAATCCAACCATCCCTGCAACGCCTCGCCAATTATATAATCCCCAAAGCGCCCCCAAACTTGTCATCCCGGCAGAGCCCCTTAACCTGTCATCCCGGCAGAGCGAAGCGACGAGGGATCTCATCACCGAATATAATCACCTTACGTCAGGTTGCTTGAATCTAACCCTTCACTTATGTGCCTTCACATAATCCTTCAACACCTTATCAAGATTAGTTTGCCAGCCTTTGCCCTGACTTTGAAAGTAGCTAATAACTTCTGGTGAAAGGCGAAGGGTTTTCTGTACTTTTGTGGGTGCTTTTTGCTTACCGCGCTGCCCGCGCAATCGCTTCATACCGTCACTAATTCCAGGTATAACATCCTCTGCCGGGCGCATACGATTGAAGTCTTCTACCGCCAGCTCTCGTACTTCACCTGCCACGCTAGCGGGTGATGGGTATGTTTTATCTTTACTCTTTGCTGTCATGGTACCTCCTCGTCTCACGTTTGTTTGCCCTACGGAGGCTAATGACGCGGAAGACGCCTCCGCGCAGGGTAAAACATCTCACGTGTAATCTGTTTTGCAGTTCGGCAACCGCAATGTAGCGGGCCTCACCATAGCTCCTTCTGTCATCAGGCAGAATACTCGCACTGGCCCAGTCTAACTCGACAAATCTACCTAACGAGATGCCGTGTTTGCAGAGATTGAGCTGTTCCTTCAGTGGATCATATTCAAGCTTCATGAATTTTATTGTAGATGCAATTAGTAAGGTCTTCTAGTTTATTTGGCACTACATTTAAATCTTCGGGTGATAAATTACAACCCACCGTCTGAAACAGTAAAGCCAGTTTCTTCTTGCCGACTGAGTCTCTTAATCTGTCATCCCGACAGAGCCCCTTAATTTGTCATCCCGACAGAACGTAGCGACGAGGGATCTCAAGACCATCCGCACCTACTCACTATCTCATTAGCAAACCCCCAGCTTATTGACTATGGTTAGCCTTAATAAGTGATAACTAAGGCAATGACTCTAGTCATGGATGGCCCTATTAACTTGGTTCACGCCAACTTAATAGAACAAGAATCTGAAGGAACAGATTATGGACCCCGTTTCACTCTTGTTTACTGCGTACCTAGACAGTATTCAAAATACCGTATACGTCCGTTTGACCGATCTTCATGGCACCGAAATTAAAGCCGTGATGATTGACTATCAGGGTATAGAAGTCCCTTACCAATACCAGCTGTGGCGCGTTAGAAATAAAAGCGTCTGCCAGCCTTACAAATCCCAGATAACCGAATTCTCGAAGTGCACCTTGGCGGCGAAATCGCTGTTTAGGGATCTCTGCGCTCAGCTTTCAGACAAACCCAGTAATCAATGGCGTTATTCCAAATTGAAAAATATGTACTGCAATGCGGCGGTGTCGTATGAGGCGACTGTGGCGCGTATCGGGGTGTCTGGGGAGCGCAGTGGGGAGGAGGCTGCTCGGGCCGAGTGTAATTTGGCTATAGCGGCGGCGTTAGGGAGTCGGGATGCGGTGGTGATTGCTGAGAGGGAGAGGGTTTGTGGAGGGTAGGTCTTGTTATAGAAGGGACTGAAAGCGCCATTATTAAGTTTATCGTTACCGAGTAACCTTTTAAAAAGGAAATATTAATGAAAGCGAAAGAATTATTATGTGAGGGAAGTGCGCTCCATCATAAACTTCGTAGAAAATCAGATTTAATTGAGTACATTAAGTCAAATGTTGACTCTACTTCAAACTATTCAGTATTACTTGGAGCTGGTTGTTCTGTTACTTCGGAGATAGATTCTGGAAGAGATTTGGTAAATAAATGGATGAAAGAAATATATGAAATTACTGATAGTCCTGAGTTAAAGAGTAGTAAGGAGCTGCTCGACTATTTTATAAAGAATCAAACTTCCTGGTTTAATTCCGCAAACCCATATGCTTCATTATTCGAAAAAAAATACGATCTTGCAAGCCAGAGGAGACGATTTGTAGAGTCCATGGTAGATGGAAAACTACTATCAATCGGGTATGCATATCTAATTGATTTAGTTAATAAAGGTCATTTATCTACTTTCTTCACGACAAACTTTGACGATTTATTGCAAGAAGCGTTTTATCAATTTTCTGCTAAAAGGCCAATAATGTGTGCGCATGACTCGTCAGTTCAGTCAATTTCTATAACATCAACTAGGCCTAAAATAATAAAGCTTCATGGAGATTATCTTTTTGATGATATTAAAAGTACCCTGCGTGAGACTGAGTCACTGGAACAAAACATAAAAGAAAAACTAATTCAATTTTGTAAAGAGTTTGGTTTAATTGTAATTGGATATTCTGGAAATGATAGATCGATAATGGACGTTATTGAATTCCTAACAAAGCAAGACAATTATTTGTCTAATGGACTATATTGGTGCTTAAGAGAGGGTGATGAAGTAAACAGTACGTTAGAGAAACTATTATGGCGTGACCGAGTTTATCCGATTTTTGTAGATGGTTTTGATGAGTTTTTTGCAGCTACTCATAATGGAATTGTTTCAGGCGGACTTGGTATAGAGTCAAATCTAAACCAACCAAAAATTAAAAAAACTGTTGGATTTATGATGTCTGACTCACATGGATTATTTAAAGATAAGATAATTAAAAAAGAATTAGATAGATTAAAGAGTATGGATAGGCAAATAGAAATATCAAACTTTATAACTGATATCTCTAGTGATAAAGATGTCTCTTCGAGCCTTCCAATTTCTGACTATAGAAATTTACTTGAGATAGGATCATTTATTGCAAAAAAAGATTTCAAAAAGGCAAAAAATCTAGCGGAAGATGATTTCAATCAATCCTCGAGTGACACGGCTAAGCCGCAGTATCTATTAAAGCTTATAAGCTTATCCGCTTTGTTAGGCGATAAAAGAGACGCCATTAAGTGGTGCGATAAACTATATGAAATAGACCCTAACAATATTAGTTATTTGATGGAAAAATCCAAGTATTTAGATTTAGATGATCGAATTAAATATATTAAAGGTCTTAAAAATAAGTTCCCTAGGAAATATACAGTTTCAAATAAATATGCTTCTGAATTATTAAATAATTTGCGTCATCGCCCATCGGTAGCGGAAGAGGTTAAGGGTGAAATACTTGAATCTCTTGATCTGAGTCTTAGTCTTGAGCCATCTCTTTCAAACTATGGGTGGCAGTTAAAATACAGTGCGTTAAGTAACGTATTTATCAAAAAAAGTAACGATGATGTTGATCTTGAGTTGAAAGATCATGTTCAGAATGCAAATAAGTTAAATCCTCGGCATATTACATGTCTTAAACTTCGAGCTAATTATGCGTCGAAAAAACGAGATTGTGATAGCGCTATCCGTTTGATTGGTGATTTATATGAGGAATATGAAACGTCCTCTAAGGAAAGGATGAGAGAGTTAAACTCTATTTTGTCTGATATTCACTCTAACCTTTTTGAATTTACAGATAAAAAAATATGTTTACCAATGATGAAGAAGTTTTATGAAGTACATTTAAAGGAAAATTCTATAGAAAAAGATCCTATACTGAATTTAGATAAGGCTAAATACTATATAGGGCAAAATAAAAATATTATTAAATCTAAAGATTATTTTGAAATGGCGCTAGAATCATCAAATTTTCTCGAGGCGCTTCCCTATGCTTTGACCTTGATAGATTGTTTTGGAGGGGAATATATTAATCGAGTAAAGTCACTTTTTGAGACATATAGATATGAATTTGAGGAGAAGATTTATTTTGAGGCAATGAGTGAAATTAGTGCGTTCGATGGAAATTATGAGGCCGCGTTGGGTTACATACACAAATCCTATGACGCTGGGTTGTCGCTGTCTGTTTTTTTATGCAGGTACTCTTACATATGCTTATTAGGTAGGCAGTATGACTTGATAATAGAAATTCATAAAAAATTTCCGAATTTTGATAATAGTGCAAACTTTGAAGCATGGAAGCTAAATTATACATATGCGCTAAAAGAAAATAATATGGAATACAGTGACGTGACTATTAGGAATCTATCGGCTCAGTCGAATAATGAGGCGATTAAGTTGGCAGCTTTTGCAGTTTTAGGTAACGATGATACGGTGAAAAGAATGGTGCGATCTGAGATTAATAAGGATTTTATGAATTACTTTAAATTCATAAAATGGCCAATTTTGGAGGGAGTTAAGCAGACAATCATAGACGAGTTTCCGTTGAATTATCTCCCTGAGCTCAATCATAAGACGTAAGTGCATCGCCCCATTTTGGTGAGTGAGTTCTAGTGTTGAGGTCTCTCGTCGCTTCGCTCTATCGGGATGTCAAAGTAAGGTGCTCGTTGAGATGACAATGCATTGGCTATGTCATCTCGAGAGCATAGGCCGACTCACCCAAACAAAGACTTCAACGCCGCCAATGACTCCTCACCCTTAGCCTGGTTCTCTTCCTTACTAATCTCAACACCACCGCCAATCCGAACCAAATCATCCTCTGGCAACTCATCCACAAAGCGACTCGGGGTAGTCGGCGACGTATCCCCAAACTGCGTCCGCTGCCGTGCACTGGTCATTGTCAGCGTGCGCTGCGCCCGTGTAATACCTACATAGGCGAGACGCCGCTCTTCTTCAATAGCGCCCCCTTCAACACTGTTTTTATGGGGCAGGATATCTTCTTCCATACCCACCATAAACACATGCAAAAACTCCAATCCCTTGGCCGCATGCAAGGTCATTAGCTGGACTTTGTCATCGGCGGACTCTTCTTTTTCACGGTCGAGTAGGTCTCTGAGGATCAGCTTAGAGATGGCGTTTTCAATTTTCGTGTCGCCTTTCTCTTCGTCGGTTTCAGTCTCGTCGTTCTTTAATACCTGGGCCAGTTGCTTGAGCAGGAACTGCACGTTGTCCCAGCGTTTATGAGCCACGTGGTCGCTGCTGGCGTTTGCCTTTAGCCAGTCGAGGTATTCGATGTCGTCGAGCATTTCATTGATGGCTTCAATGGGTTTGCCGTTATAGACGTTTCGATTGATGTTCTGCACCCAGTGCTTAAAACGTTTTAGGCGCTCTAAGTTGTTCGCGGGCATGGTGGCGGTGAGGCCGACTTCGTCGATGGCATCGTAGAGTGACAAGGTGCGTTTGTTGGAGTATTCACCGAGTTTTTCTAAGGTGGTGGGGCCGATCTGACGTCGCGGGGTGTTGATGATCCGCAGCATGGCGTTGTCGTCGTCTGGGTTAATAATTAACCGCAGGTAGGCCATGATGTCTTTGATTTCGGTCTTAGCGTAGAAGGATTGGCCGCCGGTGATCTCGTAGGGAATACTCTGGGATTGTAGTTTAATTTCTATTATTTTGGCTTGGTAGTTGCCACGATAGAGCACGGCGAAGTCACTGTATTTACAACGTCGCTTGAGGCGCATATCGATAATTTCGTTGACTACGCGTTCGCATTCGCCGTCTTCATTGTCGCTGCTGATAAAGCGCAGTGGGTCGCCGGGGCCCAGTTCACTCCACAGCGCTTTGCTGATCAGGTGAGGGTTGTTGGCGATAAGCGTGTTGGCGGCTTTGAGGATGCGGCCGGTGGAGCGGTAGTTCTGCTCGAGCTTAATAATATTCAGGGTGGGAAAATCCGTCTGCAGTTGCATGAGGTTTTCCGGGCGGGCACCACGCCAGGCGTATATCGACTGATCGTCGTCGCCGACTACTGTTAGTGCCTGTTTTTCATTGACCAATGTTCGCACCAGTTCGTACTGGGCGAGGTTGGTGTCTTGGTATTCGTCTACCAGCAGGTAGCGGATGCGTCTCTTCCACTTGCCGAGGATCTCGGGGTTGTTTCGGAACAGCAGCACTGGGGTCATGATCAGGTCGTCGAAGTCTACGGCGTTATAGGCCTTTAGGGCGCGCTGATAGCGTTCGTAGAGCATGGCCGTGGCTTGCTCGCTGTTGCCTGCAGAGGCACTGGCGGCTTGGTGAGGTTCGAGGAGACCGTTCTTCCAGTTGGAGATGGTGTTCTGGGCGGTGTCGATAAGCTTTTCATCGAGTTCGCTATTGCGCGCTAACAATTCTTTTAACAGATTGCGGCAGTCTTCTTGGTCGAGGATCGAGAAGCCGGGCTTAAAGCCCAGGGCTTTGATCTCGCTGCGAATAATATTCAGACCCAGGTTGTGGAAGGTGGAGACGGTGAGGCCTCTGCCATCGGGTTTGCTGAGTAGGCTGGCGACTCGGGCTTTCATTTCCCGGGCGGCTTTGTTGGTGAAGGTCACGGCGGCGATATTGCGCGCGGGGATGCCACACTCTTCGACTAGGTAGGCGATCTTTTGCGTGATTACACTGGTTTTACCACTGCCGGCACCGGCGAGTACTAGCAGCGGGCCGTCGATATATTTCAGCGCAGCCTGCTGCTGGGGGTTGAGCTTTTTGGCCATTTGGTTCTCTTTGTTGTTTTGTCGGTTAGGGTCCGCAGACCCTTAGGCCATTTCAGAAATTACTTTGCGCTTGTCTTGTAACTGGGTCAGGGAACTCTCAAATTCAGTGAGTTTTTGACGTTCTTTGGCGACCACTTCAGCTGGTGCATTGTCGACAAATTTGGCATTGCTGAGTTTGCCGGAAAGCTTTTTCGCTTCTAGGGCATTCTTTTCAATTTCACGATCCAGACGCGCCAGTTCGGCGTCGACGTCGATGATGCCAGCCATGGGGACGAGGATTTCCAGATCACCGGCCAGTGCCGTGGCACAGAGCGGTGCGTCCTCTGGATTATCGAGCCAGGTAATGGATTCCAGATTGGCCAACTTGCTGAGGAATTGGTGGTTGTCTTGCATGCGGCGCTGATCGTTGTCGCCGCCTTTGGTCATATAGATGGGCAGGGCTTTGGCGGGGGAGATGTTCATCTCGCCGCGAATATTACGCACCCCTACAATTACAACTTTTAGCCATTCGATGTCGGCCAGTGCTGCTTCATCTACTTGGCTTTGGTCGGCGACGGGGAAGGGCTGCAACATGATGGTATCCCCCGCTGGATTAAGTTTTATGCCGGCGAGAGGGGCGATGTTTTGCCAGATCTCTTCGGTGATAAAGGGCAGCATGGGGTGGGCTAGGCGCAAGATGGCTTCAAGTACGCGCACCAATGTGCGGCGGGTGCCTTTCTGTACCGCGGGGTCGCCGTTCTCGTCCCAAAGTACGGGCTTAGAGAGCTCTAGGTACCAGTCGCAGTATTCGTTCCATACGAAGTCGTAGAGGGCCTGTGCGGCTAAATCAAATCGATAGCTGTCGATGGCAGCGGTGACGTCTATTTCGGCTTGTTGAAGGCGCGAGATTATCCAGCGGTCGGCGAGGGTTAGGCTGTAATCGGTGCTGTTGTCTTGACCACAGTCTTTGTCGCCTTCGTCTGTACCTTCCTCACCCGTAGCGTTCATCAATACGTAACGAGAGGCATTCCAAATTTTGTTGCAGAAGTTGCGGTAGCCTTCGAGTCGCTTCATGTCCCAGTTAATGTCCCGGCCAGTGGAGGCGAGGGCGCAGAGAGTGAAACGCAGTGCATCTGCTCCGTGAGGTTCTATGCCATCGGGAAACTGTTTGCGGGTGCGGCTGGCAATCTTTTTGGCTTGCTGGGGCTGCATCATGTTGCCGGTGCGTTTTTCTAGCAGACTTTCGATGTCGATGCCGTCGATCATGTCTAGGGGGTCGAGTACATTGCCTTTTGATTTGGACATTTTCTGTCCGGTCTCGTCGCGGATTAGGCCGGTGACGTACACGGTTTTAAAGGGCACTTCGGCTTCGCCATTTTCATCTTTGATGAGGTGCATGCTCATCATGATCATGCGTGCGACCCAGAAGAAAATAATATCGAAGCCAGTCACCAATACATCCGTGGGATGGAAGGCTTTTAGGCGTTCGGTTTGTTCGGGCCAGCCCTGGGTGCCGAAGGTCCATAGCGCCGAGCTAAACCAGGTGTCGAGTACATCTTCGTCTTGGCTGAGAGCTATGTCGCCCAAGTCGTACTTTTCACGGACGTCTTCTTCACTGTGGCCAACGTAGGCTTTGCCGGCATCGTCGTACCAGGCCGGAATGCGGTGGCCCCACCAAAGTTGACGGGAGATACACCAGTCTTGGATGTTGCGCATCCAGGAGAAGTACATGTTTTCGTATTGCTTGGGCACAAATTCAATGCGGCCATCTTCAACGGCTTCAATGGCTGGACCGGCCATTTTCTTGGCGTCCACATACCATTGATTGGTGAGCATGGGCTCAATAACCACACCGCCACGGTCTCCGTAGGGGATGGTCATGTCGTTTTCTTCGATGCCTTCGAGATAACCTAGAGCATCCATGTCGGCGACGATTTCTCGGCGCGCTGCAAAGCGCTCCATACCGCGATACTTTTCGGGCAGGGTGGCGTCCATCTCATTGTCGTCGCTGCCATCGCTTTTTACGCATTCGGCGGTCTGACGAATATCGGCGTTCATGGTAAGTATATTGACCATGGGCAGTTTGTGGCGCTGGCCAACTTCGTAATCATTGAAGTCGTGAGCTGGGGTGATTTTTACGCAGCCGGTGCCTTTTTCCATGTTGGCGTGTTCGTCAGCAACGATGGGAATCAGTCTGCCTACCAAGGGCAGAACTACGTGCTGGCCAATTAGGTTGGCGTATCTTGGGTCTTCGGGATTCACGGCAACGCCGGTATCACCCAATAAGGTTTCAGGTCTGGTGGTGGCTACTACTATGTAGTCTTTGCCGTCTAAGGTTTTAACACCCTCGGCTAAGGGATAGCGCAGGTTCCACATTTTGCCTTTTACGTCGCGGCTCTCTACTTCGAGGTCGGAGATAGCAGTGTGCAGTTTTGGGTCCCAGTTAACCAGGCGCTTGCCACGGTAGATTAGGCCGTCTGCATGAAGACGAATAAAGGTTTCCTGTACGGCGCTGGAGAAGCCTTCGTCCATGGTGAAGCGTTCGCTTTCCCAGTCGACGGAGTTACCCAGGCGGCGCATCTGTTGGGTGATGGTGTCGCCAGACTCTTTCTTCCATTCCCAGATTTTTTCAATAAATTTTTCACGACCCAGTTCTTCTCGGCCTGGCAGTTCTGCTGCAGCCAATTTGCGCTCAACCACCATCTGGGTAGCGATGCCCGCATGGTCGGTGCCCACTTGCCATAGGGCATTCTTGCCTTTCATGCGGTTGTAGCGAGTGAGGGCGTCCATGATGCCGTGCTGCAAGGCGTGGCCGATATGCAGGCTGCCAGTGACGTTGGGCGGGGGTATTACAATGCTGTAGGCGTCGCCTGTGCTGGCCATGTCGGGGGCAAAATAACCGCGCTCTTCCCAAGTTTTATACCATTTGGTTTCTATATCTTGGGGGGTAAATACTTTTTCCATTATCGGGCTCGGTAGTTATGGCTGCGGTAATTTTTATAGGGAGAATTATAGAGGGTGGGGCGGGCGGTTGCGATTAGTTTTCGCGGTTAAAACGCTCTATGACCTTGGCGCGTATTTTCTCGCGCAGTAGCTGTTCCATTTTCGGTCGCATGCGGACCATTAGTTTGTTGACGATGGCGTTGATTTTGGCATCGTCGACGGCAGACTGAGCGTCGGCTTTGTCAAACAGATGGTGCTGAGCTTCATCGAACACTTTGCGCGCCTGATGCACGCTGTCTATCTCTTCATCAAGAGATTGAGTGAGTATGGGTATTTCAAGGCTGTCGATATCTTCGGCTGAAGATTCTTCCGGCAGTTCAACAGACGAATGCTCATTCCTGCTGGCGCTGGAGGGGAGTAGATTTTTTTGTAGGGAATAGAGGTCGTCTAGAATACTGTCGTAGTCTGATTGGCCTTCGTCTGCGCTGTTTTTCTTGTCATTCACGTGATAATCCACTTAATAGCCACTTAACGGTTACCCGTGAAACTTTTCAGTTAAGTCGTGAAAGCTCAGGGCGTAGCCGCGCTCTTTATAGAACTTAAAATTATCACGTTTGGCCTGCTCGTACTCGGGCTGTGGGTAGATTATCTCTATCACACGGTCAAATCGGCTAAACCAGGTGGGGATTTGCGGTTGTAGGTTAATCAGTATCTGGTGGTGATCGCCGGGTTCGGCGTCGGTACTGATGGCAACGGGTGCATTGTCTACGCCCAGAGCATGGGGCACAAAGGCGGTGGCCTGAAAGCCCCAGAGTTTTTCGTCTAGCTGTTGGGCAACGGCATCATCCGCCACCAAACACAGGACCTGCTGATTCATTTTTAGAGATTTCTGAATTAACTGGCAGGCGAGGGCAAGGGCAACCTGTTGGTCGCCCGCCAATTTATAAAATGAAACGCTGGTCACTGGTTTATTTCGCCTTGCTGCGCAGGTAGTCCATAAGAATGGGAACAGGACGTCCGGTGGAGCCTTTCTGTGCGCCAGATACCCAAGCGGTGCCTGCTACATCCAGGTGCGCCCACTTAAACTTCTTGGTAAAGCGCGCGAGGAAACAGGCGGCGGTAATAGTGCCGGCCTGAGCACCACCAATATTGGCGATATCGGCAAAGTTGCTCTTTAACAGTGCGTCGTACTCTTCATAGAGCGGCAGGCGCCAGGCACGATCGCCACTGCGTAGGCCACTGCTTAATAGGCCTTCAGCTAGCTCATCATCATTGGATAATAGTCCGGCTGTTTCTTTGCCCAGTGCACCGATTACCGCGCCGGTTAGCGTGGCAATATCGATAACCGTGTCTGGCTTAAAGCGTTCGGCGTATGTAAGGGCGTCGCATAGAATCAAGCGGCCTTCGGCGTCAGTGTTAAGTACTTCAATGGTCTGGCCAGACATGCTGGTCACAACGTCGCCAGGTTTAGTGGCGTTGCCATTGGGCATGTTTTCGACGGCGGGCACGATGGCGACCACATTAATGGCCATTTGGGTTTCGATAAGGGCGTTAACCACCCCGATTACCGATGCGCCACCGCACATGTCGTATTTCATTTCGTCCATGCCGCCGCCTGGCTTAAGGCTGATGCCGCCGGAGTCGAAGGTGACCGCTTTACCCACAAGCACTACGGGCTTAACGTCTGCCTTGGTACCCTGATATTTGATAACAATGAGTTTGCCTGGCTCATCTGAGCCTACGCTTACCGACAACAGTGAACCCATTTTAAGCTTGGCCATTTGGGCTTCGCTCAATATGCTGGTGGTTACTTTGCCCTTGCCTTTTGCCAATGCTTTGGCTTGATCGGCTAAATAGGTCGGGGTACATATGTTGGCAGGCAGGTTACCCAGCTGGCGAGCGGCGTTCATGCCATTGCCCACAGCGGCACCGTATTTAAGGCCTGCGTTGGCTGCTTTAACGTCTGACTTGCTAGCTACCCAGTAGGTCAGAGTTTTTAATTTTTGTGGCGGTGCCTTTTTGGCTGCTCTCTTTGGCACGGCTGTATATTTGTAGCTGGCTGCCTGAATGTTGCGGGCAATAATCCCTGCTTGCCATTCGGCGTCTTCTGCCAGACCTTCGCCAGCCCAAACGGCTTTGATGGAAGGGGTTCGCAACAGTGCCGCGGCACCGGCTTTGATCACTTTGATTTGCTGCTGGGCGGTAACGGCTCCATCGGTTCCCACTAGCACTATGCGCTTACCCGAAGCACCAGGAATATGGATTACCGTGCTTTCACTGGCTTTTCCAGAGAAGTCACCGGCTTTAATGAGTGACGAGATTGCTCCGTCGAGAGACTCATCGAGGGCTTTGGCGCTGTTTTGCAGTTGTGACCCGGTCATGAGAATGAGAGAATCCGCTTTAATGTTTAACAGGTTTGCGGAAGATGCAGTAAAATCCATATTAGCTCCAAATGTTGAACAGATAATTAGCTGTTTCTCTTATGCAGAATATTAGATAAGAGTGGTAGCCAAGACTTAGCAGCTAGTATTAATAGCTACGATTACGTGAAATAACCCGCCAAGGATACCATTCTGTGCCGCCACGCCCAATAGCTAGAAGCCTAAGTCGTTGATTATTTTCCGCTATCTATGCCGTGAAATTCTGTCCGCAACCTTTGCTGTGTGCTTGGTGCTGCTGATGATTTTGGTCAGTGGCCGTTTTGTAAAATATCTGGCCAATGCAGTGGCGGGCAA
>ENA-ORXF01000106-ORXF01000106.1-marine-metagenome-genome-assembly--contig:-NODE-106-length-59953-cov-7.783686_pt1 | contig 59953 bp, 52 predicted proteins | sample MGYA00237864_ERZ511476 | MGnify/ENA primary metagenome ERZ511476 (study PRJEB26306, sample SAMN06343908) | marine metagenome | isolation source: coastal waters | place: Atlantic Ocean: West Antarctic...
CTTGATAGGCACCTATCTTTTGAGTTATGCCTCCATCTTCTCCTGCAGCGACATTAGTCTTTCTTATAAAGTCTAAAAGGGTTGTTTTTCCATGATCTACATGGCCTAAAACAGAAATTACTGCATTTCTTGGAGTTTCTTCACCTTCATAAGAGACCAGCTCCATCAACCTATCTTCAACTAATTCTTCAGTGGCAGGCTCGCCTTTGTGTCCTAGCTCTTCAGTAAGTAAAATTGCTGTATCTTGATCTAATGGCTGATTAAGAGTAGCCATAACTCCCATATCCATAAGTTTCTTAACAGTCTCTCCTCCTTTGACTGATAAGAGCTGTGAAAGATCACTCACTGTTATAGTTTCTGGTATTTGTATGGTTTTAGAGACTTGCTCAGTAGGTTTTTCAAAAGCATGCTGCCCATCCGTCTTGCCTAAGAAACTTTCACCTTCTAATTCTCTCTGTTCTTTCTTTGAAAGAGCTTTTCTTGGTTGCTTTAGTGCAGCTTTATTTTGATTAAGAGTTGATACAGTAGTTGTTTCAGAAGATTTTGTTGAAGAAGTCTTTGCTTTCCTTCTTGTTACTAAGGTTTTGGATTCTAAATCTTTCTTCCTTTTGTCCTCTTCATTTTTTTTAGAAACTTCACTAGCAACTCTTTTTCTTTCTATTTCTTCAAAATTTATTCCAGATGAGCTCTTTTTTTCTAAAGATGAACCGTCTCCGCTTTCTTGAAGTATATTCTTTCTTTTTATTGCAACAGTATTGGTTGTAGGGATTGCTCTAGAGATGCTTGCAACAGCAGTCTTCTTTAAAGAAATTGTTTTAACTTTTTTCGTTTGTTGGTTTTTTAAGAAATCTAAAAGAATCTTCTTATCAGAATCATTAACTTCGTCCGTGATAGAAGACTGGGTCAGCCCAGCTTCATTCATCTGAGAAAGTAAAACATCTGAAGGAGTCCCTACGATATTTGCTATCTTTTCAACAGTTAGTATTGCCATATATAATTTATTTAGTCTTCAAACCAATGAGCCCTTGCTTTCATTATTAATTCTGCAGCCTCTTCTTCAGAAATATCAATTATCTCTATAAGTTCGTCTACTGATTGTTCTGCAAGCTCCTCTCTATCTGTAATACCTTTTTGATTTAGTTCCAGTGCGATTGACATTTCCATGCCTTCAACCGACATTAGATCTTCTGAATCACCCTCTTTACCAGAGGTTAATTCCATAGCTAACGTTAAAAGAGCTTCTTTTGATCTGCCAATAAGCAATTCTGCAATCTCTTCATCAAATCCTTCAATATTGGCTATATCTGAAGCACTTGCAGATGAGATTACATCAAGATTTATATAACCTTGGTCAGCTAATGCCTTTGCTACATCTTCATCTACATCTAAGTATCCTACAAGAGATTTTACTGTGGTTGCGCTCTCCTCTTCACCTTTTTGGACTGCTGATTCTTGATCAATAACATTCAGCTTCCATCCAGTAATCTGGCTACTTAATCGGACATTTTGACCACTTTTCCCTATCGCTTGAGCAAGTGTATCTTGTGTCACCGCAACTTCCATTGTTCCCTTAGCTTCATCTAGAACGATAGAAGTAATTTCTGCTGGACCCATTGAATTTATAAGAAGTTGAGCTGGATCATCATCCCATATAACTATATCTAGTCTTTCGTTGCCCAATTCACTGGATACCGCCTGAACTCTAGAGCCCCTCATGCCCACACAAGCTCCAACAGGATCTATTCTGTTATCATTGGTTTTAACCGCAATCTTAGTCCTTGAACCAGGATCTCTGGCTATAGCCTTTATTTCTATAACCTGTTCTGCAATTTCTGGTACTTCTATTTTAAATAACTCGCTCACCATTTCAGGACATTTTCTACTTAAGGCAAGTTGAGGACCTCTATTCTCCCTCTCTTCTTCTTGTAAGACGGCCCTTAAACGATCTCCTATTCTAAATATTTCACCGGGTATTAGTTCATTTCTTGAAAGGATAGCTTCAGCTCCATCACCTAAGTCTATTATTAGGAACTCTCTTGAAACTTTTTTTACAGTGCCGTTGACTAATTCCCCTATAAAAGATCTATACCTTTCTACTACTTGCGCTCTTTCTGCTTCTCTTACTTTCTGAACTATTACCTGCTTAGCAGCTTGGGCGGCTATCCTACCAAATGCAATATTTTCAATTTTTTCTTTATGAGTAGAACCTATCTCTAAACTATCGTCTTTTAACTTAGCTTCATCCAAAAGAAGTTGTAAACCTGTGTCTTCAAATTCTTCTTCAGACACAACATCCCAGATTCTGAACGAATCGTATTCTCCAGTAAGTTTATTTATTTGTACTTCTATATTTGAATCAGTGTCATATCTTTTTTTTGTAGCTGCTGCTAGGGCTATCTCTATTGCATCAAATATAGAATCCTTCGGAAGCCCCTTCTCACTTGAGACAGCTTCTGCAACTAATAAAATTTCGTTTTGCATATCTTAAACCTCTGTTGTATGTAAACTAGCTTTCTTGATAGAGCTGAAAGCAATCTCAATATCTTTGTCGTACTGTTTAATTCTTAGTAAAAATTCTTTAACTTCTAAAAGTTCTCCAATGATAGTTTGATATTTATTTTCTTCTGTTAAGTATTTAACTTTTATATTGTGACCTATGTAATTTGAATATTGCTCTATACGGAAGAATTTTCTGTCTATACCCGGAGAAGATACTTCTAACATATAGTCTTCTGACAATTCACCTTCTGCATCAAGTACTTTAGAAATATGAGAGCTTACTCTTTCACAATCCTCTATTGAAATACCTTCATTCTTGTCTATAAATACTCTTAGAGTTTGATTTGACATCCTTCCAGATAGTTCAATACCCCAGATATCGCAACCCAAAGAATGAATATCTTTTTTTATTATTTTTTCTATATTTACTGAATTCATAATATTTACTTAATAAAAAAGCCCATAAAGGGCTTATATTGGTAGCGGGGGCAGGATTTGAACCTACGACCTTCGGGTTATGAGCCCGACGAGCTACCAGACTGCTCCACCCCGCATCAAAGTGTGCGAAGTATAGGTTTATGAAGTCAAAGGGTCAAGAATATAAAGTTGGTGCCGAAAAGAGGATTCGAACCTCCACGAGCGTAAGCTCACTACCCCCTCAAGGTAGCGTGTCTACCAATTCCACCATTTCGGCTTTATCACTCAGGTATATTATCAGGTAAAATTCCAGGCTCTTCTGTAGAAAAATTAATCTCTTCTTCTTCAATTTCAGCTGTATTATCAACTCTTGACTGCCAAGTAATGGTTAAACTTAACACTAAAAAGGCTGCAGCAAGAAATGCAGTGACCTTAGTTAGCGGATTTGAAGACGAACTTGAGCCCAGCATGGTATTGCTAGAACCTGCCCCGAAAGCACTTCCTATATCAGAACCTTTACCCTGTTGCAGTAATATGATGAGGACTAAAACAACTGAAATTAAGATATAAAAGAATATTAATAAGTTTTCCATTTTTTAATTTTATCCTGCTATTTGATTTACTATCTCAGAAAATATATTAGCATCTAAAGATGCCCCTCCAACAAGGAGTCCGCTTACTTCTTTTAATGCAGATAACTCCAATGAATTACTAAGGTTTACACTGCCTCCGTATAAGACAGGATAATTTATTTCTGATTTCTGAATAGATTTTAACTCATCTTTTATAAAACGGTGAACTTCTTCAATATATTTAGGGTCTGCAAATTGTCCTGATCCAATTGCCCAGACAGGTTCATATGCGATGAAAAGATTATTTAAATCCACACCTTCAAGAATTGATAATTGATTTTTAATGGTGCTTCTAAAAGATTTTTTATTCTTTTCTTCTAGAGTCTCACCTACACAATAGATAATTTGTAGACCATATTTTTTTGCTGAATTTACTTTTTCTAGAAGAATTTTATCGTCTTCCTTAAAATTTAGTCTCCGCTCTGAGTGGCCTATAATAATAGATTTACAATGAAGGTCAGAAAGCATGGGGCCGCTTACCCCTCCAGTCAATGAATTAGATAAGTCTATATCGAAGTTTTGAGCACCCAAACTTATTTTCATCTTATTTTTATTTATCTCTTGTTGCGTAAAGTCCAAGTAACATAAGGGAGGGCAGAACAAACATTTAGATTGCTTTTGAATTGTAAGGTTTTTTTGCAAGGACTCTAACCACAAAGATATCAAGGATTTATTACCATTCATCTTCCAGTTGGCAATAACTTTTGGTGTATTATTATTCATACTAAAGCTGCTAAATCAGCCAGTTTTCTTGCGTACTCTTCAGCTAAATCTGAGTTCTTACTCTCTACCATTATTCTAATTAAAGGTTCTGTTCCTGAAGGTCTAATTAAGACCCTTCCTTCACTTCCGAGTAGATGCTCAATGTTTTTTAAAGTTGATCTGAATGAAGCATTCATTATTACTTTATTTACATCTGCAACCTTTATATTTATTAAAGTTTGAGGGTATTTTATAAAATCTTTTAAAGATTCTTCTACGTCAAATGAATCTTTTTTTATACATTCCAGTACTTTTAATGCAGCTATAACTGCATCGCCTGTTGAAGAGGAGTCTAAGCAAATAATATGTCCTGAAGGCTCGCCTCCTATAAACCAATTATTTTTTAAAAGCTCATCAAGTACATACTTGTCACCAACTTCTGCACGTATGAAATTACAACCTGACTGCTCGAAGTAATTTTCTAAAGCCTTGTTAGTCATTAGCGTCCCTACAACGCCAAAATTATCTAAGGACATCTTTTTATCTAATGTTAATAAGTATAATAAATCATCACCATCAAGAATCTTCCCTGATTTTCCAACTACCAGAATACGATCTCCATCACCATCAAATGCAATACCCAAGTCATAATCTTTTCCTTTCATTGAACTCAGAAGATTATCAGGATTTGTAGAACCACAATTTTGATTTATATTTATCCCATCAGGTTCTGCAGAAATTTTTGTGACTTTTGCTCCTAAATCTTCAAATACTTTTGGAGCAATTGAATAAGTTGCTCCATTTGCACAATCTAGAAGCAGAGAGAGCTCTGAAAGATCAAGTCCCTCTACTGAAGATTTACAAAAATTAATATACAACTCTTGTGCATCAGTAAGTCTGGTTGCCTTTCCTAGATCTATGGATTTAGAAGTTAAAATAGGTTGAGTAATTTTTAATTCAATTCTTTTCTCTAAATCAGAAGAGAATTTATGCCCATTTCTATCAAAAAACTTAATTCCATTATCTTCGAACAAATTATGAGAGGCACTTATTACTACGCCTGCATGATTATTTTCTTTTGCTAAATAAGCAACTCCTGGAGTGGGAAGTGGTCCCAGTAAAGTTACATCCATTCCTGCAGAAATAAAGCCTGCTTGCAAAGCAGATTCCAACATATATCCAGATATTCTAGTGTCTTTACCTATAAGTACTCTTGAAATTCCCTCTTCTTTCAAAACACTTCCAGCCGCCCAGCCAAGCTTAGTGACAAAAAGAGGGTTCATAGTTGAGTCAACCGGTCCTCTTATGCCATCGGTTCCAAATCTCCTATCTTTTGTCAGAGTTTGAGTCACTTTTTTAGAAGCACCAGACATAAAGAACTTTCAGTTTTATATTTAAAAGACTTAGCTCTGCTCAGCAGGATCACCGACTTTTGGATCATTTTTATCAACATCTTTTGTATCAGTATAAGTTGCTGGAGCTCTAGGCTGCCCACCTGCCATGATGTCATCTATTTGATAGTGATCAAGAGTTTCATAATCAACTAATGCTTTAGCCATTGAATGAAGTTCCTTCAAATTTTCTTTTAGTAAATTTGTGGCGGTATCATAACAATCTGACAATAAGGCCTTTACTTCTGTATCTATAATTGCTGCTGTTGAATCTGAAATACCTTGTTGAGAAGTACCGGCCGACCTACCCAAAAAAGGTTCATCTGTTTCATTGCCATACTTAACTGGACCAAGCTTTGATGATAAACCCCACTTAGTAACCATATTGTTTGCAATCTCTGTAGCCCTCTCTATATCGTTAGAAGCACCAGTAGTTATACCTTTTTTTCCATAGATTAACTCTTCGGCTATCCTTCCGCCATATAGTCCGCAAATCCTATCAAGAAGGCTTTGGTGACTGTAGCTGTATTTATCTTCTTCAGGAAGAAACATAGTTACCCCAAGCGCCCTTCCTCTAGGGATAATTGTCACTTTATAAACTGGGTCATGTTCTTCTAAAGCCCTCCCTACGATTGCATGTCCTGCTTCGTGATAAGCCGTCTTAAGTTTTTCATCTTCCGACATAACCATGGATCTTCTTTCAGCTCCCATCATCACTTTATCTTTAGCAAATTCAAGCTGTTCCATGCCTACTAATTTCTTTGATGTTCTAGCCGCTACTAATGCCGCTTCGTTAATGAGATTTGCTAAATCAGCTCCAGAAAAACCTGGGGTTCCTCTTGCTATAAAAGAAGCCTCTACATCTTCAGCTATAGGAACTTTTTTCATATGCACTTTTAAGATTTGTTCTCTTCCTCTAATATCAGGAAGTGGCACTACTACTTGTCTATCAAATCTTCCCGGTCTTAATAGAGCTGGGTCAAGTACGTCAGGTCTATTTGTAGCTGCGATAATTATTACCCCTTGATTGTCTTCAAAGCCATCCATTTCAACCAATAGTTGATTAAGAGTTTGCTCTCTTTCGTCATTACCTCCGCCCATGCCCGTTCCTCTGTGCCTGCCTACTGCATCGATTTCATCAATGAAAACAATACACGGAGCTTGCTTTTTAGCTTGCTCAAACATATCCCTAACTCTAGATGCTCCAACACCAACAAACATTTCAACAAAATCAGATCCTGAGATGGTAAAGAAAGGAACTTGTGCTTCACCTGCAATAGCTTTTGCTAAAAGGGTTTTACCAGTGCCCGGTGAACCTGTCATTAATATTCCAGTAGGAATTTTGCCACCCAATTTTTGAAACTTACTTGGCTCTCTCAGAAAATCTACGATCTCTTGTACTTCTTCTTTTGCCTCTTCTATACCGGCAACATCTGCAAATGTTGTTTTAACTTTCCCACCTTCTAACATTTTTGCCTTGCTCTTACCGAAGCTCATTGGACCAGATTTTCCTCCCATTCCTCCTTGCATTTGTCTCATAAAAAAAATGAAAACGGCTAGAATGATAAGGATAGGAAAGCTAGCAATCAATAATTGCTTTAAAATAGATTGCTCTTCAGGTTTTTCTCCTATTACTGCCACTCTATGCTCAGATAGTGTCTCGCTTAAGTCGTCTTGCAAAAAAGGAGGACGAACAGTTTCAAAACTTTCTCCATTAACTGTTTTACCTTTTAGCGTGTAGTTATCACTGGAGAATTCTACACTTAGAACTTGATCACTTTCTACTTGAGAAATAAATTCTGAATAACTCAATTCAGTTGTCTCTTCTTCGCTAGAAAAATTACTAAAAACTGAAAACATAGTTATTGCTATGAAAAGCCACATCAATAGATTTTTTATTACTTCACTCATTTATTTTTTTAAATTTATTCCTAAAATATACGTTTCATTAGAATTTGGTCTAGAAGAATCTGGCTTTCTAACCTTTACTTCTTCAAAAAAAAATTTAAGAAATTTTTTCGAATAATCCAAACTTTCTCCTTGAAAGACTTTAATTATAGTAGAACCACCTTTTTTTAGGAAATTTTCAATTGAAAATTCTACCTTTTCTAAGAGCTCAACCATCAATGCATTATCTCTTTCTGCTATACCACTTATATTGGGGGCCATATCTGATAAAACAATATCAAAAGGTAAAATATCTTCAGTGAAATCTTCTTTGGTTAAATCCAAAATTGATTTTTGAAGCGCGCGTACCCCTTCAAGTGGTTCTGTTTTTTGGATATCGACACCAAACACTTTGCCGTTCTTGCCAACAAGTTCACTGCTCACTTGCAACCATCCTCCAGGGAAACAACCCAAATCTAAAATAGACATACCTTTTTTTATAAGATTATCTTTCTTCTGAATCTCCTTTAATTTTAAAGATGACCTTGATCTATAACCTTCTAACTTAGCTTTCTTAGAGAAAGAATCTCCATCTCTGTAATTAGTTTTTAAGGAATTAGTCAACTTTTAGATATATTCAACATTAATTATTTCGTACTCTTTTGAGCCGCCCGGGGTTTCAAACTTCACTATGTCTCCTTCAAATTTACCAATAAGGTTTTTAGCTAATGGAGACAAAACTGAAATCTTCCCTTCTTTCGCATTGGCTTCGTCTTCTCCAACTATTTTATAAATGATTGATTGAGAATCTTGCACGTCTTTAATAGCAACTGTTGTACCAAATATAACCTTTTCAGAAGCCTCAATTTTAGTAACATCAATAACCTGAGATTCTGATAACTTAACTTCAATATCCTTAATTCTAGCTTCCATTAAAGATTGCTGTTCTTTTGCGGCATGATATTCAGCATTTTCTTTTAAATCTCCAAACTCTCTTGCAGTTGCTATAGCTTCTACAACTTGAGGTCTATCTTCAAATTTTAATTTTTGGAGCTCCTCTCTTAGAGAGGATTCTCCTTCAACTGTCATTGGGTACATAATAATTTTATATTTTATTTTTGTAGTCTAGCATGAAGGTCTTGAAGTCGTTCAACAGACCAAGAATCCTTATTTCTTATTACAGAACAAACTGCTTTTCCGCCTTCTATGGTTGTAGTGCAATAGATCTTCTCTTCCAAAGCAGTTCTCCTTATTGATGCAGAATCAAGAATTGACTGCCTTCCTTCTGTTGTATTTACAATAAGATTTACTTCTTTATTTTTCATCAGGTCAACTATATGAGGCCTTCCTTCTGCAACTTTTTTAACTATCGTTACGGGAATGTTCTTCTCAGAAATTGATCTTCCTGTCCCTTTAGTGGCTATAATCTTGAATCCTAAATCATGGAATTCCTCTGCAAGACTCCCTACAACATTTCGATCTGAGTCTCTTACGCTTAGAAATACAGAACCTCCATTAAGTGGAATTTCTTCTCCTGCACTCAGTTGAGCTTTAGCGTATGCTTCAGAAAAGGTTTGACCCGTTCCCATAACTTCACCGGTAGATTTCATTTCAGGCCCTAATATAGGATCAACACCAAGAAATCGTGCGAACGGCAACACTGCTTCTTTAACAGAAAAATAGTCAGGAATAATCTGCTTTGTAAAACCTTGTTTTTCTAAGCTTATTCCGGCCATACACCTTGCACCAATCTTGGCCATAGACTGTCCTATGCATTTTGAGACGAAAGGAATGGTTCTAGAGGCCCTTGGATTAACTTCTAGGATATAGATCTCATCATTTAAGACAGCAAATTGAACATTAACTAACCCAATGACTCCTATCTCCAAGGCAATATTTTTTACCATATCATTTACCTCAGAAATTAATTTGTCACTAAGGCTATAAGGAGGCAGTGAACAAGCAGAGTCTCCTGAGTGTATTCCGGCTTGTTCTATATGTTGGAGAATCCCTCCAATGACTACTTCTTTACCATCACAAACAGCTTCAATATCTAGTTCTGTTGCTTGGTTTAAGAAGCCATCAAGTAATACTGGGCTTTTTTCACTAGCTTGAACTGCATCTATAAGATAGTTCTCTAAATCACTTTTTTTGTAAACAACCTCCATAGCCCTTCCGCCTAAGACATATGAGGGCCTTACAACTAAAGGGAAACCTACTTTCTCAGACACTTCCAAAGCTTCTTCTAAATTAGTTGCCAAGCCATTAGGAGGTTGTCTTAGAGATAACCTCTCAACAAACTCTTTGAATCTTCCCCTGTCTTCTGCAAGATCTATTGCATCAGGAGATGTTCCCCAAATTGGAACGCCATTCCTCTCCAGTTCCTCAGCAAGCTTAAGAGGAGTCTGTCCTCCGTATTGCACAATAACTCCATCAGGCTTTTCAATATCAATTATGGCAAGCACGTCCTCTGCAGTAATGGGTTCAAAGTATAATCTGTCTGAAACATCGTAGTCCGTGGAAACAGTTTCCGGATTGCAATTAACCATAATGGTTTCAAAACCCTCTTCTCTTAAGGCTAATGAAGCATGGACACAGCAGTAATCAAATTCTATACCCTGCCCAATCCTATTTGGCCCCCCACCTAGAACTATAACCTTCTTATTTTTGGTAGGGAATGATTCACACTCTTCTTCATAAGTTGAATACATATAAGCTGTGGAGGATTTAAACTCTGCAGCGCATGTGTCTACTCTTTTAAAGACCGGTTGAATATCAAGGCTTTTCCTTTTTATCCGAACCTCTTCTTCTGTGGTTCCTAATAAAACGGATAACCTGCAATCAGAAAAACCTTTTCTTTTTAAGTGGTAAATTTCATCCCGTGTTAAAGTATTCAATGAAGTTCTTTTAACTGACTCTTCTTCTTTTATTAAGTCTGAGATCTGATAAATAAACCAAGGGTCTACCTTGGAAAGCTCAAAAACCTCTTCCTCAGAAAGTCCGTGCCTCAATGCATCTGCCAAGTACCATAATCTGTCTGGGCTTGGTTTTGCTGTCTCTTGTTTTAAAAAGTCTATATCCGATTCGGAACTATCAAATATTTCATCTAGACCATTCCTTCCTGTTTCTAATCCTCTTATTGCTTTTTGTAAAGATTCCTGGAAATTTCTTCCTATGGCCATAACCTCCCCTACTGATTTCATTTGAGTAGAAAGAATGGGTTCAGCTTGAGGAAATTTTTCAAAATTGAATCTTGGTATCTTTGTTACCACATAATCGATTGATGGTTCAAAAGAAGCAGGGATTATTCCGCCAGTAATGTCGTTACTGAGTTCGTCTAAAGTATAGCCAACTGCTAATTTTGCAGCTACCTTAGCTATAGGAAAGCCAGTAGCCTTAGAGGCTAGTGCAGAAGATCTGGAAACGCGAGGATTCATCTCTATAACCAACATCTCTCCATCTTCTGGATTTACAGTAAATTGCACGTTAGATCCACCAGTTTCAACCCCAACTTCTCTTAAAATTGCTATAGATGCGTTTCGCATTCTCTGGTATTCCTTGTCAGTCAAGGTTTGAGCTGGTGCGACTGTAATTGAGTCGCCGGTATGAATCCCCATTGGATCAAGATTCTCGATACTGCAAACAATAATACAATTGTCATTTTTATCTCGAACAACTTCCATTTCATATTCCTTCCAACCGCCAAGATACTTATCAATAAACACCTCTGAAGTTGGAGATAAATCAAATCCTCTTAAGCAAATCTCTTCAAACTCCTCTAGGTTGTAAGCTATCCCGCCTCCAGAACCACCCATCGTAAAGTTTGGTCTTAAAACACAAGGGAATCCAATTCTTCCTGAAATCTCTTTTGCTTGCTTAACGTCATGCGCCAACTCAGCCTGAGGAACATTGAGTCCTATTTTTCTCATGGCTTTGGCAAATAAATCTCTGTCTTCTGCTTTATCTATAGCTTCTTTGGAAGCCCCTATCATTTTGACATTATGCTTCTCTAAGATGCCCCTGCTATCTAAATCTAAGGCCGCATTTAAAGCAGTTTGACCCCCCATGGTAGGTAAAAGCGCATCTGGTTTTTCTTTCTCAATAATTTTTTCAATGGTTTCCCAGTGAATAGGCTCAATGTAGGTTGAATCGGCCATCAATGGATCAGTCATTATGGTTGCCGGATTAGAATTAATTAAAATAACTCTGTATCCATCTTCTTTGAGAGCTTTACAGGCTTGTGCTCCTGAATAATCAAACTCGCAAGCCTGACCAATGACTATTGGTCCAGCCCCTATAATCAATATAGATTTTATATCGGTTCTTTTAGGCATTAGTTTTTTCCATATTTAAATTATTTAATTTCTTCTAAAAACATTTCAAGAGCTTTTAGTGGGTCAGCGCTTTGGGTAATTGGCCTGCCTACGACTAAGTAATCTGAGCCGTTTATTATTGCTTGCTTTGCTGAAGAAATTCTTGATTGATCGTCTTCGGCAGCTCCTATTGAGCGAATACCTGGAGTAATTGTAAGAAAATTAGAACCTAAAAGCTCCTTAATATCATGCACATCTCCAGGAGAACAAACTACGCCATCTAAAGAGTTTTGAGAAACTAATTTTGCTAAATTCACAACATGCCTAGGAATGTTATTGACTCCTACTTCTTGCATATCCACTTCGTTAAGGCTGGTAAGGATAGTAACGCCAATAACCAAAGGTGGCTTATTAGAATTGTCTGCGGCCTTCCTTGCTGCTTGCATCATCTTAGAACCACCAGAAGCATGCACATTAAGCATCCACACACCTAAGTCCGAAGCAGCCTTAACTGCCGCAGCTACAGTATTAGGAATATCATGAAATTTTAAATCTAAAAAAATGTCAAAGCCTAATTTATCCAGATCTTCGATTATCTTAGGGCCTTTACTGGTAAATAATTGACTACCTACTTTAAGGCGACAATTTGATGGATCTATTTTTTTTGCTAACGTTAGTGCATCTTCGTAATCAAGATCTAGTGCAACTATAATTGGACTTCTCATTTTTTTCTGTTTTCCATGGACTTGATAAACTTTTTAAATAAATGAATTAAGTCATGGGGTCCGGGACTTGCTTCAGGATGGCCTTGAAAGCTGAAAGCAGGTAGTTGATTGTGCTGAATACCTTGAATAGTTCCATCAAATAAAGATCGATGGGTTACATTTAAAGACTCTGGTAAATTATGTTCGCTAACCGTAAAGCCATGATTCTGACTGGTAACAGAAACTTTCTGAGTGATTAAATCTTGTACTGGGTGGTTTGCCCCGTGATGACCAAATTTCATTTTTTCTGTTTTTGCTCCAAAGGCTAATGAAAGTAATTGATGACCCAAGCAAATTCCAAAAATAGGAAGTTCAATATCAGCAAGCTCTTTTATTGTTTCAATTGCATATTCACATGGTTCTGGATCTCCAGGACCATTGGATAAAAATATACCATCTGGATTCATGGCCATTATTTCTTTAGGTTTTGTCCCGGCAGGAACTACCTCTAACTCGCAACCTAAATCAACAAGCAATCTTAAGATATTTTTCTTTACCCCAAAATCCAATGCCACTACTTTAAATTTTCTATCTACTCTGGATTTTAACCAACTTCCTTCTGTCCAAGAATACTGTTTCTTGCAAGTAACTTCTCTTGCTAGGTCTAACCCGGATAAACCATTAAAAGTGTTCGCAAGATTAATTGCTGAGGACTCATCAATATCAGAACCTGCAATAATTGCAGAAGATTGAGAACCTTTTTCTCTTATTATTCTGGTTAATCTTCTTGTGTCTATACCTGCTATGCCAAGTGTTTTATGCTCAACCAAGAACTCTTCGAGACCAACTTCATTTCTCCAATTGCTTGATTTATAAGGGTAGTCTCGTATTACCAAGCCAGAGCAAAATACGTCTTTAGATTCAAAATCTTCTGCATTTGTTCCCGTGTTACCGATATGTGGATAAGTTAAAGTTACAACTTGGCTTTTGTAAGAAGGGTCAGTAAGAATTTCTTGGTAACCAGTCATTGCGGTATTAAAGACTATCTCTCCAACAGATTCTCCTTCCGCTCCTATGGAGTCTCCATGGAAAATTGTCCCATCAGAAAGCGCAAGTATAGCCTTGTTACGACTCATAAGAATTTAAATTGTTTGAAGAAATTGGGCGAAAAAAAAGCGAACCAGATATAATTCTGAAATTCGCAGTTATGTATTTTAAAGCCATTGGGCATTAAAACCGCACTATAATAAAACATGATGGTAATGTCCATTTAAAAGAAAAAAAATTAGCATAAATTTTAAATATGATTAAAAATCAAGAAGAGATAAATAGTATGAGAGTTGCTGGTAAATTAGCAGCAGAAGTCCTAGAGATGATCACCCCTTTTGTTGTTCCTGGCATGTCCACAGGAGAGTTGGATCAAAGGTGTTACGACTTTATAGTAAACGAACAGAATGCTATTCCAGCTAATGTGGGCTACAAAGGTTATGAAAAAACAGTTTGTGCTAGCGTTAATCAAGTTATATGTCATGGAATACCTAATGAAAATAAAATTTTAAAGAATGATGATATTGTGAACATTGATGTCACCGTTCTAAAAGATGGATGGCACGGGGACACATCAAAAATGTTTACGGTTGGAAAGGCTAAGCCACATAATGAAAGACTCGTAAAGATCACTCAAGAATGTCTATACAGAGCAATAGAGGCTGTAAAACCTGGAGCTACCTTAGGAGATATAGGTCATGCAATACAAACCCATGCTGAGAAGAATCACTACTCAGTTGTGGAGGAATATTGTGGGCATGGAATAGGTAAAATATACCATGATGAACCTCAGATTCTTCATTATGGAAAACCAGAAACTGGTTTAGAAATTAAAGAAGGCATGTGTTTCACAATAGAACCGATGATAAATCTTGGTACAAAACATACTAAAACTTTACCTGATGGATGGACTGTAGAAACCAGAGATGGAAGAAATTCTGCACAATGGGAACATACGCTTGCGGTGACAAAAGAAGGGTGTGAAGTTTTAACTAAAAGAGTTGAAGAAAAATTTTAATCTACTTAAAAAATTATGAATGAAGAATTTTTTTTGAAGATAAAAGAAAACAAAATTAAAGAAAGTACTCAATTCGATAATTGGCTAAAAGGAGACCGCGGAAGACAGGTAAGAGGAATTGGTTATTTTTTGCAATTGCGATCAAGCTCTGCAGACTCAATACTCATAACTATTTGGAAAGGCTTAGGCTTAGATAAGGAAGCAAATATAGCCTTGTTTGCGGTTGGAGGATACGGTAGAGGAGAACTTCACCCATCTTCTGATATTGATTTATTAATACTCAGTAAGAAAAATTTAACTAAACCTACTCAATTATTAGTGGAAGAGTTTATAGGCAGACTCTGGGATCTGGGGTTTGACCTGGGCCATAGCGTAAGATCAATTAAGGATTCTAAAGCTCAGGCAAAATCAGACATCAGAACAATGACAAATATGTTGGAAACAAGATTTTTAGTCGGTGATGAGGTTATGAAACTAGAGTTAAATAAAATTCAAGAACTTAAGTCTCTTTGGAATGGACCTGCTTTCTTTAAAGCCAAAGAAAAAGAGCAGATTGAACGTCATTTAAAATTTAATAATACCGAATACAATCTTGAGCCCGATATTAAATCATCTCCCGGAGGGCTTCGAGATATCCATACAATAGACTGGCTTCTAAGTAACTATTCAAGAAAATCACAAACTCATGGAATTAATTTACTTGAAGTTGTTACACCTTATGAAAGGAAAGAACTCAACAAAGCAAAGAATTGGCTTTGGACAATTCGATACTTGCTGCATATAGAGGCAAAAAGAGAAGAGGACAGACTGCTTTTTGAGCATCAAATATCTATAGCAACTAAGCTCTTTCCTTCCATTAAAAATCCAAATGCTGCCGCGGAGAAACTGATGCAGAGGTACTACAGATCTGCTCTGACTATCTCAGAGATCAACTCGACAGTTATTCAATGTTTTAGAGAGAAATTGATCATCAAAAAATTTAATAGGAAGAAAACTATAAATAAGGATTTTTATAAAAAAAATAATCTTATTGGGTTAGCCGATCCTTCAGGTTTTAAAAAAAATCCTTCTTTGCTATTAGATTTGTTTCTAAAGCTTAGTGAAAATCCAAATTTAACTGGAATAGAATCTCAAACCCTAAGGTACTTGAAAGAAGACAGAGACTTAATTGATTATGAATTCAGAAGAAAAAAGAAGAATATCGATTTATTCCTTAGCCTTCTTCGCTCTAAGAGACTCATGGTAACTCAACTAGAGCACATGAAGGAGCTGGGTATATTAGGAAGGTATCTACCTGAGTTCGGAAGAATAACGGGACAAATGCAATATGACCTATTCCATATATACACCGTGGATGCGCACACCCTGCAGGTCTTAAGGAATATGAGAAGAATGCTGTTAGGGACTTCCAAAGAACTCTACCCGCTTGCTTCAGAAATAATTCAAGATTTACCGAAGATGGAGGTACTTTACATAGCGGGCCTCTATCACGATATAGGGAAAGGCAGAGGAAAGGACCATTCCAAGCTTGGAACTTCTATTGTAAAGAGGTTCTGTAAAACTCATGACTTTGATAAAAACGATAGGAAACTAATTGAGTGGCTTGTAGTTAACCATCTAACCATGTCTGTTAAATCACAAAAAGAAGATTTGTCGGATCTAACAGTAATTAGAGAATTTGCTGAGATGGTAGAGAATCAAACCAACCTTGATTACATCTATTGCCTTACAGTGGCTGATGTTAGTGCAACAAACCCCAACTTATGGAACTCTTGGAACTCTTCTCTGTTAAGGGAGTTGTATACAAAAACCAGCAATTACTTAAAAGACGGTCAATCCTACATCAACTCTTCCAATCTAGAAGAAGCTAGAAATTTTCTCTTGGAGAATACAAACGTTGATGAAAGTAAATTAGATACAGCTTGGAATAATTTTTACCCTAATTATTTTGACAGCTTCAATTCCGATGAACTGACTCAACATGTTGAAATACTAACTAAAAATAATGACAATACTGCTGTTGAACTTTTGACAGATGAAAATGATACGACAAATCTTTTGATCTACACAAAAGATCGTCCTAATGTCTTTGCCGCAACAATAGGTATTCTGGATTCAGAAGATATAAACTTTCTAGACGCAAAGCTTTTTGGAATGAAAAATGGTTATTGTTTTGACTGCTTGAAGATATCTGATCACGAAGGAAGGTCTTTAAAAGATAAATCGCTTCAAACGAAAAGAATTTTATCTAAACTTAAGATGGCCTTAGACAAAAAAACTATTGATCCAAAGGTGGTTAATAAAAGGATTCCTCGCCATTTGAAGCATTTTAATTTAAAAACATCCATAAAAGTTGAACACGATATGAAAAATAGATGGACTCAATTAGATATAAAAACCATGGATAGGCCTGGTCTTTTAGCGTCAGTGAGTGGAGTTTTTGTTTCTCACAACGCAATCATAAAGAAGGCAAGAATTGCAACGTATGGGGAGCGAGCAGAAGATAGGTTTTGTATTTCATCAACAGACGAGACTCCTTTTATCAAAAAAAAAGAGCTGGATAAGCTGATCAGTGACCTAAAAAATTCTTTAAAAATAAATTGATATGAATTACAAACTTGAAACACTCTCAGAATATCCTTTTTATCACCTCGGCAACCTCTTGAAAGATATTGTTCCCTCTAAGAATAAGCCTATCAACCTTTCCGTAGGTGAACCAAAAAACTTGCCTCCTGAAGAAGTGTTGGAGATATTAAATTTAAAGTCAAAAACTTTATCCCAGTACCCAACAACAAAAGGTACTCTTGAAATTAGACAGTCTTATTGCAGTTGGCTTTTCTCACGTTTTGGATTAGTTAATCCTTTAGATCCTAATGCAAATGTTCTGCCCTTAAGCGGAACTCGAGAAGGCATTTTCTCTTTTATACAATCTTTAGTTGATACTTCAAAAGAGAATCCTCTTGTTGTTATGCCAAACCCTTTTTATAAGATCTACGAAGGAGCCGCCCATCTTGCAGGAGCCTCGTCTTTCTTTGTGAGCTCACGTCCAGAAGATGGTTTTAAACCGGATTTTGATTCTGTACCAGAAAACATATGGAATGATTGCCAATTGTTGATTCTTTGTTCTCCTTCCAATCCAACCGGTTATTGCATGTCTTCAGAAGAGTATTTAAAAGTCCTACATTTAGCTGAAAAGTTTAATTTTATCGTATGCTCTGACGAATGTTATGTGGACATATACCCTTCTAATAAACCAGCACCCAAAGGGTTGTTGGAATTTAGTGATGTTACCAAAAAAGACTCTAAAGCAGTTGTCTTTCACAGCCTTTCAAAAAGATCAAATTTAGCAGGACTTAGATCTGGATTTATCTGTGCAAATAAAAATTTAATCAATAAACTGCTGCTTTATAGAACCTATCATGGGCCACTAATTCCTATTCCAACTCAGACAGCCAGTGCTTGGGCGTGGTCAAACAAGGAACATGTTGAGATCAACAGAATTGATTACGATGAAAAATATAAAACTGCTTTAAAAGAAATCTCTCCAATCCATAAAGTTACCAGGCCAGAAGGCAGCTTCTATTTATGGATAAAGCTTCCAGTAGATGATCTAACTTTTACTAAAAAACTTTATGAAGATCACAATGTCATTGTCCTACCAGGAAGCTATCTTGGTGTTGAAAAAGAGGGTGTGAATCCTGGTTCTAACTTCATCAGAGTAGCAATAGTCCACGACAATGAGACTGTAAAAAAAGCCTGCATGGCAATTAATATTGTTTTGAACAGTTTTGTTAAAAATTGATAAAAAAAAATTAGAATTACCAATACCCAATTCTAGAACTTATAATGGTTGAATGAATATTTTTCCTTTAATAGCTGTAGGAACTTGCACCAAACGCACTTGGAGTGATTATGATGAAATCCTTGATGTGCGATACGATATTATTAAATTTCAAGACGAAAGTGTTGAAGGGCCTATACCTAGAGTTACCGATCATTTAGGACTCGATCAACGATTTTCTACCTATGAAGATCTGGAGGTAGCTCGCAACCGAACCATAAATAGTTCTGAAAAAAAAATGCGTGAGTGGTATTGGGAAAACTTAGCTGGCGGAACAGACAGCATGCACGAATTTGGAAAGATAATGCCGGATTCTTTCATGGAGGGTAAAGAATGCATCATTCATAAGATAGAAAAAGATGAGTCTATCAAAAATATAAAAGATGCTTATTTAAAACTTTATCTTCTATCTCAAAAATGGGTTGAACCAAATTCTCTTAATTTGGATGGAATCTTTGGAGCACTTCCAAACGTAGCTTGGACCAATCATGGACCTATGAATCCTGAAGAAGTACAGGATGCCCCATATGAATACACTTACGTTAGGTCTGTTGATAAATTCCCTTGCCTAACTGATTACGTTATACCTAAAGGCGTTAGAATTGCTGATGCTTCAAGGGTCAGGCTGGGAGCCTACTTGAGCGAAGGCACCACGGTAATGCATGAAGGTTTTGTTAATTTTAATGCCGGAACTTTAGGGCCTGCAATGATTGAAGGAAGAATTTCAGCTGGAGTAGTGGTTGGCAAAAATTCAGACTTAGGAGGTGGCTGTAGCACTATGGGAACACTCTCCGGTGGTAATGATGTAAAGATATCTGTGGGAGAAGATTGTCTATTGGGAGCAAATTCTGGTTTAGGCATACCACTGGGAGATAGGTGCATTATAGAAGCTGGACTTTACCTTACAGGTGGAACAAAAGTTGAAGTACTAGATAAAGACAGCAAAGTAATCCATATCGTTAAAGCTTCTGAACTTTCATCTAAACCTGATCTCCTTTTTATTAGAAACTCACTAAGCGGTGCAGTTCAATGCAGGCCCAATAAATCTGATGTTTTGTTGAATGATCAGTTACATAAAAACGACTAAATTTGATCTAATGAATCCTACAATTGAATTAGCGAAGGAGCTCATATCTCGAGCTTCAGTTACCCCTTTGGATGAAGGCTGCCAAGATCTTATAGCTCAAAGACTCAAGAAAATTGGTTTTAAAATAGAAAATATGCCTTTTGAAGAAGTTAAAAATTTATGGGCCACTTACGGAAACAGCGGACCTCTTTTTGTTTTTTTAGGACACACAGATGTTGTGCCTACCGGTCCTCTTGATAATTGGAGGAATGATCCCTTTTCGCCGTCTGAAGAAAATGGTTTTTTATTTGGACGCGGTGCTGCAGACATGAAAGGGAGCGTTGCTGCTTTCGTAACAGCAATAGAAAATTTTATCAGTGAGAACAAACAATTTAATGGAAGAATAGGACTTTTATTAACCAGCGACGAAGAAGGACCTTCCATCAATGGTGTAAAGAAAGTTATTCAAGAACTCGAAAAAAGAAACGAAACTATCGAGTGGTGTTTGGTGGGAGAGCCTACAGCAAATAATAAGGTTGGTGATGTGATTAAAATTGGTAGGAGAGGCTCTTTAAGCGCTTCCGTTGTTGTTAAAGGCATTCAAGGTCATATAGCTTATCCACAAAAGGCTCTGAACCCCATACACGAATCAGCAGGTGCTATCAATGAAATCACCAAGTTAACATGGAAAGATGTAACTGGAGAATTTCAAGACAGTATCTTGCAGATTTCAAATCTTAATTCCGGCACTGGTGCTTCAAATATAATCCCCGGAGAGCTTAATTTTGACCTGAATGTAAGATTTTCTCCCTCAACGAGTGAAGAGCAAATTAAAGAATCAGTTGAAAAAATATTGAATGCCCACTCTTTAAAATATTCAATAAAATGGAACTTAAGTGGAAGTCCTTTTTTGACCAAAGAGGAAACTCTGATAAAAGCGGTGAAACTATCAATATTATCTACTACAGGTATTAATACCCAGACTTCTACTGATGGCGGGACATCAGATGGAAGGTTTATAGCCCCTACCGGCACTCAGGTGGTTGAACTCGGACCGGTAAATGAATCAATTCATAAAGTGAATGAATGCATAAAATCGGAAGATTTAATTATTCTTTCAAAGATTTACACTCAAGTTCTAGCTAACCTTTTAACAAAGAATTAAAAGTCTTTAACATTCGTATTTATAGTTTTGCAGCGAGAAAAAGATTTAACTTCCTGTACTGTACCAAATTGGAGAAGACCACGCTCTTTCTTGTATAGTTGAATCTATATCAGACCTAGGCTCTTCACCATTTTTAACAGCATCCCAGGTTGACCATCTACAAACGGGATTTTCAAGAACCCTCACGTAATAAAATGCTTCCTGACCAAGTAGAAAATCTGGATCTTTCCAAAGGGCTTTAAGTTCATTTGCGCCTACATCCTTGCTGTAAGAACAGTTACTAAGATTTACACGAGCTCCATTATCTGGGCAGCGATTAGTTTTTGCATCCACCACCAAACCATCAGAACAGGATACATCATAGACTTTTTCTTGATGCTCTCCATTCTCCAGCCAACCTTTGATGACTTGAGTTCGTTGCAAAGGCGCACCTTGAGCATCAGCTATTGCCCAAACAAAAAAGGAAGGAGATTTTTTTTCTTCTGCTAATAAAGTTGAACCCATAGCAACTGAATTCTTGTATAACTCATCAAGCAGGTCTTGGTTTTTTAATTGGATATTAGATAATCCATAACCACCAAAAAAACGGACTTTAATTCTAGGGCCACTTGTGGCAAAAGTTTCCTTGCGTCTAAAAGCATCATAAATTGCTTCACGAGTATTTTCTTCTGCCCAAACTCCTGCAAGACCGGATGCTGAAAAGTGAATAAGACGAGAGCTAAAGGCCAAATAATTTTTACCATCGACTTCATTTAAACTTTCAGGTCTAGCGATTTTTAAAACAGCTCCGTAAAGTCTATTAAAGGGTATTGAACCCCTCAACTCAGGCGTGCCATCTAAAACGCCTATTTTAGAGAAGAATACCTCTTCATTATCAGAGCCGCCTCCCACGTGAGTATCACTTGATCCTATCAATCCAAATTTATATGGATTTGTAAAACCTTTCTCTGATAAGCCCAAACCTCTTAAGTAGGCGTTTCTAACATAGCTGCCTTTTAAATTACTGATGAGCTTCTCGCCTTCATGTGATGTTTTTACTTCAAATGCTGCCCATTCATCATTCTTGGACAGCAGAGGATGGGTCTCAGAAGTTCCCTTAACTTGAGTTATCTCTGTTAACGGTTCATTAAGTGCACGCTTCTTTGTATAAGCTTCATCCATGGGGTCGCCACTATAATCATTCAAAGAAAAAGTTGCTCCGCCTGAAATATTTGAGTTATGAGGTATGGCCAAGCTTTCAACTCCGTTGCTCCTTAGTTTGTCCATCCAGTCCCATAGTTTTTCTGGATCTTGACTGTCTAGTCTAGAAAAAAGCCTAGAAGGTAAATTCTCAGTATCACGGAAGATAACATTACGATGTAAGTATTTTTCATACAAATCTATGCTAGATGTGTATTCGTAACCAGCAAAAGTAGTAAAGACTCCAGGTTCATAAGCTCGATCTGCAGCTTTTATAGTCTCTTGCCAAACAGTTTTGCTCACATTCTCAACCAGAGTTTTATCAATTGTGCCATTTTGAAGACCCTCATTAACTCCTTTTCCAAAAGGCCTAAACATGCCTGATCTTTTAATGACCGAAAGAATACCTCCGCTTACTGAATCGTTAAGGTTGTGAAAAGGCTTAGCCACCTCATAGCGAGAAAATTCTTTACTTGTATCAGCCGCTTCTTTAACTAAACCTAAAAACATTGCATGATCTGTAACTGCATAAAAGTCTAACGGTCGGCTCAGTTGTATTTCATAACCAGTTGGGTGAGGAATTGCCTCCCCTTGAGCATACCTGTATGCATCATCAGGAGTACTTAACGTACCAAAAGAATAAGCATCGAAAGAATTTTCTGTATGGACATGCAAGTCACCGAAATAAGCATTTCTATTGGGGTTTGGAGCAGGCCTCAATTTAGCAAAATCACTATCAACCTGAAGATTAGTAATAGAATTATTCTGAGTATTTGAGCTTAGATTACTCTCTTCACTGCATGAAATTAGAAAGGTTGTAAGAATAAGAATGAATGTACGTATTATCATGACTGAATATTTATAAATTTAATTCAGCATTAATCTTATGACATTAAAAGACTCCAGTCTAGAAGGTAAATTGTCAGTTTAGAGACAATAAATGTAACTAAGAACTATTAATTATGGAAATTTGAATCACCTAGATGGCGACTGTTGGATTTGGCAAAAACTACTATTTCTTTTTTTCTTTTTTAGCAGCTCTTTTTTCTTTTAAAGTTTTACCTTTTTTCTTCACGTCCTTTTTTTTATCTTGACCTTTTGCCATGTTTTCTCCTTTTTTTCTTATAAATTAGTATAAAAGAAATAAATATTAAGTCTAACTAATCCAGATATAGAAAATTTGGGGTGATATACGTTATTAATTAATCTTCAGTTACTGGATTGCCTTTTATATACTTATTGGCAATTAAAAGGACCACTCCTATAAGTACAAGACCAAATATTACTTGATTGAATAAAGCTGGCATACTTTCTATTCCAGACTCAAAGGATTTACTTGCCAGTAATCCTGCAACACCTGCCGCTAGAGAAGAAGATAAAAACCAAAGACCCATCATTTGTCCTTTGTATTTCTTTGGAGAGTATTTTGAAGTAGCCGCAAGACCAACCGGGCTAAGACATAACTCTCCTAAAGTATGAAACAGGTATGTAATTAAAAGCCATTTAACTCCTGCTTTTTCATTGTCCATTGCAACCTCAACACCTAAAATAATTACGCAAAAACCTACGGCCATTAAAAAGCACCCAAGGGCAAATTTTTCAGGCGTATCGAAATCCATATTCTTTCTTCCTAAATTAATCCAAAAGCTAGCAAAGAAAGGTGCAAAAATAACCACCATTAATGGATTGGCCACTTGCAAGAAAGTTGCAGGCATTTCCCATCCAAAAATATACAAATCTGTATAGTCTTTTGCAAAGAGATTTAAAGATGAACCCCCTTGATCAAAACCCGCCCAAAAAAGAACAGACCCTAAAAATAAAAGCAGAAACATAGAGATGTTTTCTCTTTCTTTTTTATTTAGCCCAGCAAAGAAAAAAAGATGCGTAAAGTACAGCAAAGCTACTAATAAAATTGCGTAAACGGTTAGCTGATTTAAAAACTCTGCATTAATGCTCCACAAACCCAAGAAGTTAGAAGCAATTACAAGTATCAAAACAATAAGGGCTGAATAAAATATTTTTTTATAGTTTGAATTGTCTTCTCCAATTTCCAAGTTAGGTTTCAAACCGGCTTCGCCTAATGATTTTCTTGAAAATATGTACTGAATAACTCCAAAAGTCATGCCAACTCCAGCGGCTCCAAACCCCCAATGCCATCCTACTTTCTCACCTAAATAGCCGCAAACAAGAAAACCTAACATGCTGCCAATATTAATCGACATATAGAAGATCGTATATCCAGCATCAATTCTGATGTCACCTGGCTTATACAATTGTCCTACGATTGAAGAAATATTAGGTTTAAGAAAACCCGTTCCTATTGAAACTAAAACCAACCCAAGGAAGAAGGTTTTCTCGAATGGAAGAGCTAATACATAATGGCCAAGAGTGATAATTATTGCTCCTATTAAAACCGATTTTTGAGCGCCAAAAATTTTATCAGCTACCCATCCCCCAGGAACACAGAGGAAGTAAACAGAAGCTCCATAAATACCATAAATTGCCATGGCTTCACCGGCTTCAAGATTTAATCCACCGTCAACAACCTCTCTAGTCATGAACAAAACCAACAGGCCTCTCATTCCATAAAAAGACATTCTTTCCCACATTTCAGTAAGGAATAGTGTTACTAAACCCTTTGGATGACCTAGAAAATAAGTATCATTAATGTCTTTAGTGTTATCAGTCATAGTGCTGTTTATAAATTAGTTATAGAATATTCAAAATCTTCACATAACCCAATAAAAAATGAAACCAGCAGGCTTCTTTAAAAGGATATTTTCTTTAATGTACGACACTTTAGCTGTCTTGGGTATCATATTTTCTTCTACGTTAGTCCTAGTGTTGATCAACGGAGAAATTAGTTCAGAAAACACTATTAATTCTTTTTTACAAAGGGCAATTCTAATCTCAAGTGGGCCTCTCTTTTATTGTTATTTCTGGTTAAAGGGCGAAGGCCAAACTCTTGGTATGCAAGCTTGGAAAATTAGACTAGTTTCAGAAGATGGTTCAGATTTAAGTTGGTCAATATGCATTAAACGATGTGTTATTTCGTTCTTAACTATCCTGCCTTTGGGTGTTGGTTTTGCCTATATGTTTTTTGATAAAGAGAATAGATCACTCTCCGACATTTACTCCGGAACTAGAGTGATAGATATTAAGAATCAGACCTAAGGACTGCTTTTAAGACAACGCTTAAAATATATATAAAAAATATAGGTATTAAAACTGCTAAAAGTGGATTCAGATTTGATACTACAGAAACGCTTTCGAACAAACTTTGAATTATATTTACAGTAAAGGCTATTACTATTCCCAAGAAAATTCTTTGTCCTGATTTTTGGTCTCTCATTGGGCCAAAAATAAATGCGGCTGCAAGCATTATCAAAACAATAGCAACTGCTGGCTTTAATACTTTTCTCCAGAATTCTAATGCCAACAAATCTCTTCTAAATTCTGAAACATCTTTATTCATTTGGGTATGAAGTGAACTCAATGAAAAATACTTTGGTGATAAAATAAGACTAAAATCATCTTTTTTAGGTCCAGAGCTCCAGATTATATCTGCTTCTAAATTGCCTAAATTATCTTCAAAAAGCTTATCCACTTCAGCTCCTTCTAATTGCCAGTTTTCTTCAATCAAAGAGGCATTTGGAGCTTTTATTACTTTATCCAATTGAAACTTAGAGTTAAAAGAATATATGGTGATGTCTTTTATTAAGCTATGCGAAGGAGTTGAACGAAAGTAACTAAATTCTGTTTCTCCAGCTAACCAATAACCCTGATCTATTTTTATAATATCCTGCTTTATGAGACGGTCTTCTTCTGCTTGCTGAGACAGGCTTGGTAGCAAAAACTCAGCGGAAGCCAAGCCTATAATCATCACTACAAGAACTGGTCTTAGGGCGCTCAATAAAATATTATTATTTGATTTTCCTAAAACTTTTGAAGCTGTTATTTCTCCTTGATCACTTAAGCTGCCAAGACCTATCAGAGTGCCTATAAGACAAAGGTAAGGAAGTAGATTGTTCAAAGAGTAAGGTGTCTTTAGTAAAGAATAAATAAGAATATCCTTAAAGGTATAGCTCAAAGAAACATCAGACAATTCAGATAGAATTGAAAATACCAAGTCTATTAAGCCCACAGATATTATCACGACCAATACACTCATAAGAACTTGAATGCTAATATTTCTGTCTATGGCATCTCCAAATAAAATTTTCATTTGAATTTTTTTATCAGCTCTTTCTTGAAGAGCAATACGAGTCCTAAAATAATAAAAATTAAATGAATCAAGTACATACCTGGATATTCTTCCAAACTACCAGACTCAACCCACCCTCTTCCAGTAATCAATAATCCAAGATAGAAAATAAAGAGCAAGACGGCAGGCAAAAGCTTACTATGTCTACCTTTCCTGGGTTTAACTTTACCTATTGGTATAGCCAGAAGTACACCTACTATACAAATCAAAGCTAAGGAAATATTCCATTGTTTATTAGCAATTTTTTTTAAAATTTTAACTTTATCCGATGTCATGTCTCTATCTGGATTACTTGTCATATCAATTTCTAGTTCTTCAAAAGTTAATTTTGAAAATTCTTCTGTATTAGTTGATAAATATAAAGAACCATCCTCCAATAGGAGGGAATTTTTGTCTTCGGCAACAGATGCTCTTTTGGCAAGAATCACTCCATTCTTTAAAGAACCTTCGGAGTTTGCGGACTTTATAAAAACTGACTCAAGTCCTTCTGCAGTTCTTTCTTTCATGTAGAACAATAAATCGTTATTCAATTTAAAAAACTTTCCAGGTTGAATTGAATTGAATGAATCTTCAAAACTTTGTTTCTTTAATAAAAGCTCTGCTTGATTTGAACTTATGGGGGCAATCCAAATTGATAAAATTAAACTTATTGAAGCTATTAAAGATGCGGGTATGAAGGAAATTGCTATAAGTTTTTTTTCTGAAAACCCAATTTGTTCTAATATGCCCAACTCATTATCAGCGCTAAGCTTCCCTAAGGTAATTATTAAGCTCAAGAAAAAACTTAAGGGTAGAATTATTTGTAAAAACTCTGGCAACCTATAAAAAATTACCCAGCCAACTACCGCAGGATTTACTTCACCTAAAGCAGCCTGTTCAAGATATTGAATTGACCTTGAAGAAACAACAAGCAAAAGAAAAATTAAGCCAACCGATGTTGTGTACAAAATAATATCTTTGAGGAAATATCTATTTAAGATCATATTTATAAAATAATTCTAATTTTGTATTCCATCCTAACCTTCAATTAGACAACAAAATAGCAAATCAGTTTAGATTTTATGGGTCTATAAATACATAACGTATTAGAATATACATATAAATTTTTAAACAAGGATAAATGAGATGAAAAAAAGACTGTCAATTACTTTAGATCAAAGCATAAGTGCAAGCCTCGAGAATGTTAAAACCAAAGCTTTAATAATTGGAATTCACGAGGGTAGGTCTATCTCTCAAGAATTAAAAAAACTAGACACATTAAGCAAAGGCGTTCTAAAGAAACTGATTAATCGTGAAGAGCTTCAAGGAAAGGTAGGGCAAAGTTTGTATATTCCTTCTCTCCAAGGAGCAGTTGCGGAGAGGGTTTATCTTATTGGGTGTGGAAAGAAGTCTTCTTCTTTATCTAAAGATCAAGTGAATAAAATATTAACAAGGTTAATCTCAGCTGCAATCTCAAGCAACGCAGATGAAGCTTCAATTAATCTCCCTTCATTAAAGACATCTGAAGGAGATGAGTGGGTTCTCAATCAACTTTCACTGATTGCAGAAAATCAAAGCTACACTTACGATGCAAAACTTAATAAGAAAAACAAAAGAGTGGTAAAACTTAAGAAATTAAGAATTTCAATGAGCTCTTCTTCGTCTGACAATAAACTGAAAAAAGCTCTAAAAACTGGACAAACAGTTGGCCAAGGTTCAAATGCAGCAAAAGATTTAGCCAACCTTCCAGGCAATGTCTGTACGCCAAGCCATTTAGCAAAAATATCTCAGGCTGCAGCAAAAAGCTATGCTTCTCTTTCCTGTAAGGTTTTAGGTGAAAAAGAAATGAAGAAATTAGGCATGGATTGCTTATTATCTGTTGGGGCTGGAAGTGCCCAAGAGTCAAAGCTAATAACAATAGAATATAAGGGAGGAAAGAAAGGCGAACAACCTCATGCTCTTGTAGGAAAAGGTATTACTTTTGATACCGGAGGAATAAGTCTAAAGCCCGGTGGAGCAATGGATGAAATGAAGTTTGATATGTGTGGCGCCGCAAGTGTTATTGGTACTATGCAAGTAGTTGCAGAACTAAAATTACCAATTAATGTTGTCGGCATAGTTGCAAGTGCTGAAAACATGCCCGGAAGTAAAGCAACAAAACCTGGGGATGTTGTAAAAACAATGTCAGGCCTAACTGTAGAAGTTTTGAATACTGATGCAGAAGGAAGGTTGGTTCTTGCAGATGCTTTAACTTATGCAAGAAGATTTAACCCACAATCGGTGGTGGATATTGCAACTTTAACTGGCGCTGTAATTATGGCTTTGGGTTATTCAACTTCAGGGCTTATGACCAAAGATGACTCATTTGCTAAAGAACTTTTAGACGCTGGTGAAGAGGCTGGCGATAGAGCTTGGCAACTTCCACTTTGGGATGTTTACCAAAAAGATTTGGACAGTAATTTCGCGGACATAGCCAATATAGGTGGTCGTGCAGGAACAATAACAGCTGCTTGCTTTCTATCAAGATTCACAGAGGGCTTAAAATGGGCTCATTTAGATGTAGCAGGTACTGCGCAATTCAAAGGAGCTGCAAAAGGCGGATCTGGTAGACCCGTCCCACTTCTCAGCCAGTACTTGATTAATAAATCTTAATGGTAAAAGCAGAGTTCATAGCATCTGGCTCTGAGACTTCTTTTGCCTTGAATCTGGCTTGTGAACTTACTGCAAAAATATATCTCATGGAACAGGGGTATGGCGAAACTTACTTTGTAGATGTTAGGTGCGATTCATTAAAAGACGCTGAATCACTAGATGAGTTGATGTGGGAAAAGCCCAAAAATGTTTTTATGCCACATCAATTAATTCACAATGGTGACAAATTAATTAAAATAAATATCGGCTACCCTGGAACAATCTTTTCAAAGGAAAAACAAAAATCTCTTATTAATATTTCTCCTGATCTTCCTGGGAATATTAAAGACTACGATTACTTTTACCAATTGGTAATCGAAGATAATGGAATTTTAAGAGAACGAGCTGCAAAAACTTGGAGTGCTTGTAAAAAAGAAGGACTGAACCCTCAATTTAAAAAATGGCAATGAAAAAAAATTATAATCCCAGTGATATAGAAATACCAATCTACGACAACTGGGAAAGATCTGGTTTTTTTAATATAGAGGAGGAAAGTAAAAAGGAGCCTTTTTGCATAATGATTCCACCACCTAATGTTACTGGGACACTTCACATGGGTCACGGCTTCCAAAACACATTAATGGATACAATTATTCGTTACAAAAGAATGTCTGGCTTTGATACTTTATGGCAAGTCGGAGTTGATCATGCTGGTATAGCTACCCAGATGGTTGTTGAAAGACAATTAGAGCTTGAAGGGCAATCAAAAGAAGATTTAGGGAGAGAGGCTTTTGAAAAAAAAGTGTGGGAATGGAAGGAATCTTCAGGAAATAAAATAACCAAGCAACTAAGAAGATTAGGTGCTTCACCGGATTGGACTCGAGAGGCATTCACAATGAATGAAGATCTAAGTTTGGCGGTTAAAAAAGTCTTTATTAAATTATATGATGAAGGACTTATCTACAGAGGCGAAAGACTTGTTAATTGGGATACTGTATTGCAAACAGCCCTTTCTGACCTAGAGGTGATGTCAGAGGAGCATCAAGGATCATTGTGGTATTTAAAATATCCTCTTGATGATAAAAACTTTATAACCGTAGCTACCACAAGACCTGAAACAATGCTGGGTGATACTGCAATAGCAGTTAATCCAAAAGATGATAGATACAATTCTTTGATAGGAAAGAAAATAACTCTTCCCTTAACTGGCCGAGAAGTTCCTGTTGTTGGCGATGAGTATGTTGATTCAGAGTTTGGTACGGGTTGTGTAAAAATAACTCCTGCCCATGATTTTAACGACTTTGAGATTGGTAAAAGACATAATCTTGAAATAATAAATATCCTAAATCTTGATGGAACACTTAATGGCAATGTGCCTGATAGATTTATTGGACTAGACAGAAAGGAATCAAGAAAGAAAGTTCTAAAAGAGATGGAATCCATGGACCTTCTAGATAAAATTGAGCCCCATAAAATTACAATACCTACAGGCGACAGAAGCAATTCAATACTTGAACCGCTTATAACCAAACAATGGTTTATTAACCAAAAAGAACTCTCCTTGGAAGCTGTAAGAGTGGTAAAAGAGGATGAAACCTCATTTGTTCCCAAAAATTGGGAAAATACTTACTTCTCATGGATGGATGAAATACAAGACTGGTGCGTAAGCAGGCAACTTTGGTGGGGTCACAGAATACCAGCTTGGTTTGATGAAGATAACAATATTTTTGTAGCAGAAAATGAAGCTGAAGTTCGCAAGAAATATAATTTAAGCGACAATATTAAATTAAAACAAGATGAAGATGTTCTTGATACTTGGTTTTCCTCTTCACTCTGGACATTTTCTACACTGGGATGGCCTTCTTCAAATAAACTCCTAAAACGTTACCATCCAACGAATGTTCTAGTTACCGGTTTTGACATAATCTTCTTTTGGGTTGCGCGCATGATAATGATGACCACTCATTTCTTGAAGGAGGTTCCTTTCAAGAAAATCTTTATTCATGGGTTAATAAAAGATTCAGAAGGACAAAAAATGTCTAAATCTAAAGGAAACACTCTGGATCCCTTAGACATTATCGATGGTATAGAGTTAAAAGATCTTCTCAAGAAAAGAACACAAGGGTTAATGCAACCTAAAATGAAAGAAAAGATAGAAAAGCAAACTCGAAAAGAATTCCCAGATGGAATTGAATCCTATGGAACGGATGCCTTGCGTTTAACTTTTTGTTCATTAGCTTCCGGGGGAAGAGATATAAACTTCGATATGAAGCGAGTTGAAGGTTACAGAAACTTTTGTAATAAGTTATGGAATGCTTCGAGGTTTATTGATATTCAGTTGGAGAATCATACTGTTTCAAAAAAAGAATCATCCCATCAAGTAGACAAATGGATAACTTATAAATTCAACGAAGCTGCAAACAAAGTAGAAAGAGCATTTAGTGAATATAGGTTTGATCTTGCAACACAAGCAATGTATGAATTTGTTTGGTATGAATTCTGTGATTGGTACATTGAACTCACTAAAATTAGACTATCAGATGAGTCGATTAGTGAAAACGAAAAATCTGAAATACTAAGATCCGTATTAAATATTCTAGAAAGAGCTCTAAGACTTATGCATCCTATAATGCCCTTTATAACTGAAGAAATCTGGCAACATCACAAATCACACCACAACGACAGCCTTGCAAGTATTATGATTTCTCCATTCCCTTCTGATGATAAAAGTAGTGATGAAGATGCTTATCAGAATGTAGAGTGGCTAAAGGAAACAGTTACAGGAATAAGAAATATTAGGGGAGAGTTGAATATCAAGCCATCAACTAAAATTAAAGCTCTTCTAACAGGTGGAGAAAACGATGACGAACTTAAAATAGAAAAATTTTCAAGCTTCCTGCATCAGCTAACAAACCTTAGTGAATTATCTTGGACAGACTCAGTTGCTGAATTACCACCTTCTGCTATTTACCTAAATAATGACCTAAAGATACTAATACCCCTAGAAGGTTTAATTGATCCTGAAAGCGAAATGACAAGATTGGATAAAAAAATTATTAAACTAAAGAAAGAGCAGATGATCATTGAAGGAAAGCTGGGTAATAAGAAATTTACAGAAAACGCCCCAGAAAAACTGGTTACTGAGCAGAAAAAAAGAGGGAAAGTCATCTCTAATGAAGTAACAAACCTTGAAAATCAGTTAGAAGAGATTAGTAAACTTATCTAATTTCTTGTAATACTCTATAATTAATAAAAAAGAGATAGTTTATGTTTTTACGAGCCCTAGTAACCAGTTTCTTATTAGCTTTAATTTACACTTTCTTGACTCCACCGTTAGGAATTATATTTTTAGTGGGTGAATTACAAGCTAATTCCATGGTCCTTTCTAATTATTTAGTTTTTTGGTCTTTAGGCTTTCTTTCAATATTAAGTTTTGTTTATGGAAGAAAAATTAAAAGAAATTTCAGAGGGGAAACAGGAACAATAAAGTGGTTTGATCCTAGTAAAGGTTATGGTTTTCTTATAAGAGACAAAGGGGGAGACTTATTTGTTCACCTAAGAGCAGTTCAATCTTCTGACAGAAGGAAACTTAGAGAAAATACAAGAGTGAGATTTTCTGTAGAAGACTCTGAAAAAGGACCCCAAGCTGAAAATATAAAAATTATATAAGTAGTTTAAAATATCCTCTCTACAAACCAAAAACTTCCCAAGCTTAGAAGTAGCGACGCTAAAAGCATTTTTGCACTCTCTTTATATTCAGATCTAATACCCCTACCTAAGAAAGCAAGAGCAACCAGAGAGCAAACTATAAGTATTTGACCTGCCTCAACACCCAGATTGAAGCCCAGGAGTGCTTGAAAAATTCTACCCTCAGGAAGTCCTACTTCTGAAAGACTTCCGGAGAATCCAAATCCATGCACAAGCCCAAAGAGTGATGTCACGGCTATGGATAAGTTAAAGTTTTGTACTCTGCTTATTAAAAGTAAATACGAAATACTAAAAATTCCGAGACCGATTAATCCAATTAAATAAGAATCCAGAGCAAACATGATATAAAAAAAGATAAAAGTTATAAAAATAAAAACTAACATCTTTGTATAAGTAAGAACCTGATCAGTCTTCCGTGCTACGTACTCCAAAGCCACTAATAGAATTGAATAACCTATTAAAGATTCAACAAAACTTGTTGCAGGGCTCACCATATTCAATACACCCAGGGTCAGAGTAATACTGTGACCAATGGTAAATCCTGTTACTGCTATTAATAATAATCGCCTATTCTGATTAAGGAGAAGAATTCCAATCAGGAAAGCAATATGATCAAAACCTGAAGATATATGCTTTAAACCCAGCATGAAGTAATCAAAGAAAGAAGCACTTTCATTTCGGTTTGAATTAGTTAATTCTTTAATGTTCCAAACGCGGGATTGATTTGTAAATAATTTTTCGGGAAGAAAATTACCATTTAAGATTATAGAACTTATGTGAGAATGACTGGGATCATCATCAAAAAAAATGTTATTTCTTACATTGTAAAATTGGTCTTGGCATAGTTCACTCCAAGAGAGTCGAAAATATCCTGTAGATCTAGAGCTCAGAATTTCGGGTTTTTTTAGTGAAAGGCAGTCGCCTCCCACAGAAATTCCATTTAAGATTTCGCTCTTTAAAATTTCTTTCCAGTCAGCGGTAAGAGGTCGATTCATTCTAGATAAAACACCCAGCTGCACTGTAAAAACCGCTTCTACTTTGTAGGATTCTGGCTGCTGTTCTATGTTGAATTTAGAGTAGGATTCGCTCCTTTGATGAGCTGAAAGTACTAAAGGTAGAAGCAATAAAATTAAAAGAATGAGCTTTAATCTTGAGTACATATCAAGTACTCAGATTTCTTTTTACATCGTACCAATTTTTAAGATTATCTAGATATTCTCTTAAAGAACTATCATCTCTTCTTTTTTTAAATTCTGAGAGTACCTGTTCTTTTATGGACTCAAAGTCTGGAGGCAAGGCATCCTCTCTATTAACAAGATAAATTATCTTGTACCCTTCGCCTATCCTCTGTGGTTTAGAAAATTCTCCTGTTTGCATACTTTCAGCTAATTGCATCAAAGATGGTCCTAAATATTCTCTAACTTTTGATAGAGTCATAAGTGTCTGAGGAATCTCAAGAGCAGTTGAGTCGCCGAGCTCTTCGGCTCTTTTAAAATCTCTATTTTGAATTAAATCTTCATAAGCTGCACTGGATCTTTTGGCAGATGACCCTTTGCTTCCTGAAAAATATATTTGCTTCACATGAAGTCTTTTAGCGCTGGTAAAAAAGCCCTTATTTTTTTCAAAGAAAGTTATGAGTTCTCTATCTTCAACAGGGATCATGGAGTTATCAGAAATAATAGAATTAATCATTTGTTGAACTATTGTTCCTCGAGCCATTGCATTGTTCTTTAACATGCCCATATCCAGGGCCCTTTGTATTAAAAGTTCTTCTTCTATCATCCTTTCAAGTACAAATTTTTTGTCGTCTAAGCTTAAGGGCGATCTTCTGTCTGCTGCCAGTCCATCTAATTGTAAAAGATACTTAGACTTGCTGATTTCAGTTGCTTCTATTTTAGCCACCCACTGTCCATCGAATTCAAAATTAATCCTATTAACAATTGAGAGCGAGGCCATAAGAACTCCAGCAATCATGCCTGAGACCAACACTATATTAATGGTTGTATTTTTCACTTTGATACCATTGATACATGAGGTATTCCATCTTCGTCATAAACCTCACCTTCCTTATTAAAACCATGTCCATTGTAAAATTTCTCTAGGTGTTCTTGTGCAGAAATCCTAATGGATTCACCAGGGAACAGTGACACACTCTTCCTCTTTCCTTCATCAACCAGATAATGCCCAAGACCATCAGCCCTAAAGTCTCTATGAACCAATATCCTTCCTAGAGAAGGTTCTGAATAAAGTAGTTTTGGTTTTATTAATCGCAAGTAAGCAACTAATTTATATTCGTTAATGCCCAATAAATGAACCGCGTCTTGATCAAGACCGTCAGCATCTAAATACCAAGACTCTTGTTCAACGGAGAAAATTTCTTGTCTGAAACTTAATATTTCATAAAGTTCATCTGTTGAAAATTCTTGGAACGATTTCCAGGCCCACTTAATTTCCTTCGACACTTAATTTACGGACAAAGGTTGGGGTTTTCTCTATGTATAGCATCTATGGCTTCAAAATCTTCTTTACTCAACTTGATTTCTGAGCTCCCTATTGCAAGTTTTAATTGTTCCATGGTGGTAGCGCCAATGATGTTGGAAGTTACAAATTCTCTTGAATTTACAAACGCATTAGCAAAAACAGATGGATCAAGATCAATACTTTTTGCATAAGAAACGTAAGATTTTATAGCCTCATTTGCTCCTGGAACCTCATATCTATCTCCTCTTTCAAACAATGCCGTTCTGGAGCCTTCGGGTCTTGCTCCGTCTATATATTTTCCTGAGAGGTATCCTTGAGCTATGGGCGAATACGCCAAAAGACCAACTGAAGACCTGTTATAAAATTCAGACATCCCATCCTCGTAGCTTCTATTCAAGAAATTATATGCATTCTGAACCGAGAGGACCCTAGGCAAATCTGACATCTCCGAGGATTTAAGGAACTCAGAAAGGCCCCAAGGGGTTTCGTTTGAAAGACCTATGTGTCTAATCTTTCCATTTTTTACAAGATCTCCCAAAACCTCTAATGTCTCTGAAATGGCAATAGTTTCTGCTTCTATATGCTTGTAACCAATCCCACCTGCTCCAAACATAGACATCGGCCTATCAGGCCAATGCAGTTGATAAAGATCAATATAATCGGTCTGCAGACGCTTAAGACTTTGGTTAACTGCCTCTTCAATGTTTGAACGGTCAAGCCTAGTACCCTCACCTCTGAACCATTTCATCGGACTCCTGCCAGCAACTTTCGTAGCTAAAATCACTTTATCTCTGTTTGAATTCTTTTTAAACCAAGTTCCTATACAGGACTCGGTTTTTCCTTGAGTATCGGGTTTAGGTGGAATGGGATACAACTCTGCCGTGTCAAAGAAATTAACTCCTTGATCGAATGCATAATCCATTTGTTCATGCCCTTCTGATTCAGAATTCTGCTCTCCCCACGTCATAGTTCCCAGACATATTAAACTTACGTCCAGATCTGTATTGCCTAATTTTTTATATTCCATTCACTTTCTCCTTGTATTCATAAGATTAAGAAATGAACTATAATATTGAAATAAACTTTAAGGAAGTTATGACTGAAATAAAAAAAAATATATATGATTTCTCTTGTAAAGATAATACTGGTAATGACCAGCATCTTTCAGACTACAGAGGCAAAATACTTTTAATCGTTAACACAGCAAGTAAGTGCGGTTTTACACCTCAATATGAAGGTCTAGAAGCATTGTACTCAAAATATAAAGAGTCAGAATTCTCTATTCTGGCATTCCCTTGTAATCAATTTGGAAATCAAGAACCAGGATCTGCAGAGGAAATCAAAGATTTTTGTAACTTAAACTTTGGAATCACATTTCCTGTTTTTGATAAAATAGAAGTTAAAGGCGATCAAGCTCATCCTTTGTATAAATTCTTAACGTCCGAGAAGAAAGGACTATTAGGAACAGAGTCCATAAAATGGAACTTTACTAAATTCTTAATTAATAAAGAAGGGGAACCAATAGCGCGATATGCTCCTAATACCACTCCTGAAAAAATAGCTAAGGATATAGAAAATATAATTTAAAACTCAAAAAGCCAATCTGTTAATTTTCTTTGACATCAACAAGGCATCTTCCCTGCCTTCTGGAAGTTTGTAATAGTCTTTACGCAACCCTATCTCCTTAAATGCAAAAGCTATGTAGAGCTGTATAGCTGGAGCATTAGAAACCCTAACTTCCAGAAATATTTTTTTACTGCCCATTGCTTCGGAAGCAAATATTACTTTTTCTAATAAATTTGAACCCAAGCCCTTCCTCCTTAGCTCTTCACAGACTCCTATATTAAGAAGATGTGCTTCATCAAGTGCTATGGTTTGAATGGCAAAACCTGACATTTGCCCTTTGTAGGTTTGAATCAGAGCATAGGAATCTCGCTCAAGACAATCAACAAAATTTTGTCTTGTCCATGGATGTGGGTTAGAACCTCTTTCAATCTTAAGAACCCCTTCTAAATCTTCAAGAGACATATATCTGTATTCTATTGTTTCCATAAGTCTTTATTAAATAAGATGACAAAGATTAATGAGACAAATTACGCCAAAGTTCTTTTTTGTGAGAAGGGTCGTCAAAGAAGCCTTCTAATGAATTTACAGAAACTAAATCTTTTAAATTAGAATCTTCGATGAAGTCTTTATTAAAATCTCCAAAACTTATAATTTTAATTATCGCTTTATTTAAAGGAAATTTATCCAGCACTAAATAATCCTCATCACTTTTAATTGCAATTTTTATTGATGCGATAAACCTATTAAAAAATTCTGTTCCCAGATCGTCAATTTCTTTCTTTGAAAACACTAATAATGTTGAGCTGAATAAAAAGAATAGAAGCTCATGGTCATTTGATTTTTTAAGTGGCTTATCTTTATCAGTCCACAGTTGATATCCAAGTAACTGGAGTTTTTCTTTTAAGGGGGTGTTCATATGATAAAGATTCTACTTTAACTGAAAAAACTCTCAACTTGACCCAAAAGATTCACATATATATCCTTGCTCTATGAATGCGATATCAAATTTAGTTGAAAGTCTTCGACTGATCTACCCGGACTCTGCCATGCAGAGATTTCCGGGCAGAACTCTATTCTTTAAATAATTATTCATTTAGCTGCCTTCTGGCAATCAGCTACAACATAGAGATATTAAAATTGACTAAAATTATAAATAAATCATCATCTAAATACGTTCCTTTTAAGCCAATACATCTTGAAAATAGACTGTGGCCAGGCTGTCAAATTAAACAAGCTCCCACTTGGTGCAGTGTTGACCTTAGAGACGGCAATCAGGCTCTGATAGAACCTATGGGCGAAGAAAGAAAACTGAGAATGTTCAAAATGCTATTAGAAATAGGTTTTGAAGAAATAGAAGTGGGGTTTCCTTCAGCATCGCAAACTGATTTTGATTTTTTTAGAAAAATAATTGATGAAAAATTAATACCTGAAAATGTAACAATTCAAGCGCTTACGCAAGCAAGACCGGAACTGATAAAACGTACGTTCGAAGCTTTAGCAGGAGTGCCCAGAGCAATTGTCCATGTTTACAATTCCACTTCAACCCTCCAAAGAAAGGTTGTTTTTAATAGCGATAAAGAAGGAATTAAAGAAATAGCTGTAAATGGTGCAAGAGAAGTAAAGAAATATGCAGAGCTATATCCCTCAACTGACTGGACCTTTGAATACAGCGCCGAAAGCTTTACTGGAACTGAACTGCCTTACGCAGTCGAAGTATGTGATGCTGTAAATGACGTCTGGCAGCCCACAAAGGACAAGAAAACCATTATCAATTTGCCTGCAACCGTAGAGATGTCATCTCCTAATATCTATGCAGATCAAATTGAGTGGGTTTGTAAAAATATTAAGGATAGAGAAAATATAATCATAAGCTTACATCCTCACAACGACCGTGGTACTGCTGTAGCAGCAACAGAATTAGGCCTTATGGCAGGTGCAGACAGGGTTGAAGGAACTCTATTTGGTAATGGAGAAAGGACAGGAAACGTAGATTTAGTAACACTTTCCCTCAACATGTTAACTCAAGGGGTGGACCCTCATTTGGACTTTTCTAATATCAATCCGATTATGAGAGAAACTGAATATTGCAATCAATTACCAGTTCATCCGAGACACCCTTATGCAGGTGATCTTGTTTTCACTGCTTTCTCTGGGTCACATCAAGACGCCATCAAGAAAGGCTTGCACGCTTTAAGAAAATCTAATGAAGAAACATGGGAAGTTCCATATTTACCAATTGATCCGCAAGACGTTGGCAGATCCTATGAAGCAGTTATAAGAATTAATAGTCAATCTGGTAAAGGCGGTGTTGCCTACTTGTTAGAAAAAGATCATGGGCTCAGCATGCCAAGAAGACTACAGATAGAATTTAGCCAAGTTATTCAAAAGATTACCGAACAGACTGGTAAAGAAATTTCAGCTTCGGACATATGGGAAACCTTCCAGAAAACCTATTTAAAAGAGAATGGAGTCTTTGAATTTGTAGAACATCACATCAACTCGCATTCTAGTGCAAAGGGACTGCAAATTGATGATATACAAATCAAACTCAAGCAAGACAATAATCTAATGTCCATTGAAGGAGCGGGAAATGGGCCTATAGATGCAATGATTAATGCCTTAACAAAAGACCTTAATATTGACTTAAGAATTGCGGATTATCACCAACACGCTATAAGCTCCGGTTCGGATGCGAAGGCAGTAGCTTATTCAGAGATTGTTTACAAAGAAAAATCAGTTTGGGGTATAGGCATTCATCAAAACACTGTAATCGCTGGCTTGCTTTCGGTAATAAATGGCCTAAATAGATTGTCTATGTAAGCTAAATCTCTAATATAGATTAGATACAGTTTATTTTTTTTAACTTGGGGAGTTATATGGAAAATACAAAGCCGGTTGGGAGAAATACAATTCTTAGTTATGGAGGGCTTGCTACTCCATTGGCAATGATCGGATATCCCATAGCTATATGGCTAATTCCATTTTATTCAGAAGTTGTAAAGATTGATCTTGTTGTTATAGCCAACATTTTATTACTAGCAAGGTTCACTGACGTTATCACTGACCCAATATTAGGACAATTGGGTGATTCAACCAGAACAGCTATAGGAAGAAGAAAACCTTGGATTATTCTAGGCGTACCTTTGATGATGCTGGCAATATATAAGCTCTTCATACCTGGAACAGAAGTTACTATTGTGTATTTTGTTTTATGGATGATGATGATGTACTTAGGTTCAACGATAATAGGTATTCCTTATGGCGCATGGGGAGCTGAGATTTCTGAGGACTATCATCAACGTTCAAGGATAGTCAGTGGCAGAGAAGGTTGGACACTTATTGGTCTTTTAATTTCTGCACTAATACCACTTGCTATTGAAGTTTCCAGTGAAGGAATGGCTACTGGAGAATCTGTAAGCAGGATGTTTCAAGCTGTTTTCTTATTTCAAGACTTTTCATCATCTGGAAAGATGAGAGATATTCTAGCTTACATGGGCATGGGAATTATCATGCTTTTACCTATTTTTGCGGCGATAGCAATTTGGAAAGTTCCTGACCCCATGCCTAAAGTTAAAAAGAAAATACCTCTAAGAGAAGGTCTAAAATTTGCAGCAGAGAACCCTCTTCTGGTTAGAATACTTTTAATAATATTTTTAGTGATAGCAGGTGAGTCCTTCAGAAATACCTTATCTTTATGGTTCGTTAGAGACATCATTGGCATAGAAACTATCGGAGCTTCTTATGCTAGATATTTTATTGCTGGATTTATCACAATCCCTTTTTGGCTTTGGCTTGGCAAGACAATTGGAAAGCACAGGGCTTTTTGTATAACCCTTGTTGGTACGGGTTCTGTAAGTTTTATGTGTTTCTTTCTTGAATATGGAGACTTAAAAGCTTTCCATGTTCTGTTTCTTCTTAAAGGAGCATGTTTTGGAGGCCTTCAATTCCTTCCAGCATCCATGCTAGCAGATGTAGTTGATTTAGATTCTCTAAAAACTGGTGGTAGGAGAGCCGGTACCTTCTTTGCATTAAATGGCATGATTGCTAAGGTCTCATCTATGGTTGCTGTTTGGGCTGCGGCTGTATTAATTAGTGCCTTTGGATTTACGCCTGGAATTGAGAATAGTGAATCGGCAGTATTGGCCTTAAGGGTATTGTATTGTCTTGGTTGTGCTGCATTTTTCCTTCCAGCGCTTTACCTAACTTGGACCTATCCTTTAACAAAAGAAAAGCACGAAGAATTAAGAAGAGAGTTAGAAGCTCAAACTAATTAATATATTAATTGAAGTCTGGAGCACGCTTTTCTAAAAAAGCTTGAACCCCTTCTATATTATCAGGAGAGCCGGTTATTTTATTTTGAGTTTGGGCCTCTACTTTATAAATTTCTTCATAGTTGGAATCCATGGCCTTTCTCATAACATGTTTTGTATGCATTAAAGATTGAGGTGATCTTTTTGATAAATTAGCAGCCCATTCTTGAGCTGAATCCATTAGCTTATCACTGGACACCACCTTGTTTGTAAGTCCTAAATGCATACAACGTTCTGCACTCAATCTTTCTCCTTCTATTGCAATTTGATAAGCCAACTTGTAACCCACTGTATTTACCAAGAACCAATTAGCACCGCCGTCTGGTATTAAACCAATATTACTAAACGCCTGAAGAATGTATGCATCATCAGCCATGACGGTTAAGTCACAAGCCATGGCATAAGCACTTCCAATACCTGCAGCTGCACCATTTACAGCTGAGATTACTGGTTTTGGCATGTTTATGATGGCTTGGAGGCTAGGCATATAGCCTCTCATCAAAGCATCTTCAGTATCTTCCCAATCTCCATCTCGAGCACTTAAATCTGCCCCAGCACTAAAACCAAGACCCTTTCCAGTTAATATGACACACTTTATATTTTTATCATTCTCTGCTTCTTTTAGAGCAACCAAAACATCTTTAGTCATTTGAGCATTAAAGGCATTTCTAACTTCTGGTCTGTTAAAACTTATAGTTGCTGTGTTCTCTGATACTTCATAACTGATGGTTTCTAAATTCATTTTCTTCCCTTTTATTAATTTAATTATGAAGAGTCTTGCCAATTCAAACTCATTCCTTTTTCATTGGGTTGTGCATGAAACTTCTCACAAACCCACAAGTCTCCAACGGCTGCTAATTCTTCGCCTACATAGATTAAAGGAATTCTATCCCTTAGCCAAGGTGCTAGGTCTGTTTCTTGGAGTAGCTTCTTCAACTTTTGAGACTTTCCTCTGCCCTTTGGCTTACACCTTTCTCCGCCAACCCTTCCCTTCACAGTAATACCTTCTTTTAGATACTCTAAAGAAATACCTGAACCGAGAGTTTCTTTGCAATGAACTTCTCCAGTTGATAGTTTCAAGTTACTTTTCAGGTCCCATGCAATCCCATTAGAACCAGATAAAGGCCTTATACAATTACCAGATAATAAATAAAGCACACCTTTAAAAGCTCTTAAATCAACGTTATTTTTTTCCTTTGGGCTGTTGATAAGCGTGTAATAGTCTTTATTATCTTTTTTTTCAATAATTAGTCTTACGACAGATTCCATTTGATTGCTTGAGAGTGTTAACGAAGAATTGTTAGAAAGCCAAAAGAATAATAAGTTTGTAATTCTTTGGTCTGACAATTTAGTAATTAAGCCTATGTCTAAACAGTAGTCTGACTCTAATTTAGAATCATGGAAGTCAGATTCAGCCACTTCATCTAAAATAATTTTAGCATCTCTGGCTTGCTTAGATAAATACAGAAAAGATTTAGATAAGTCAGGCCAAAATTTATATAGAACTGGAAAGACTATCTTTCGAATATAATTTCTTGAAATTTTCGTATCTAGATTGGATTCATCTTCGATCCAAGATAAATTTTTTGTTGATGCGTAATCTAGTAACTCTTTTTTTGAAAATGTTAATAATGGCCTTAATAGAACAAAATTAAATTCAGTCCTTCTTATAGGGATTCCTAAAAGACCATAAAGACCAGTTCCTCTCATTATTCGAAAAAATATGGTTTCCAATTGATCATCCAGATGATGGGCTGTGCAAATAACATCACCTTCTTTTGACCAAGATTGAAATGCTTTGTATCGAAGTTTTCTTAATGAACCTTCACTTTGATTAGTGGTCTTAGATTCAATTTTTTTACTATAGAACTTTACACCAAGACTATCGGAGTAATCTTTACAAGCCTTCTCCCATAGATCTGAATTCGGGCTAATACCATGATTAATATGCAAAACATATAACTTAGATTTATCTTCAATCCCTTCAATTAATGCTGTTAGCAGGACCTTCGAATCAAGGCCTCCTGAATAGGCTATACCAATTCTTTTAAAGTTCTTTAGTTTATCTAAAGAGAGTTGCTGAGAACTAAACATGATCTAAAGAGAGCCATAACTCATCAAACGGCCGTATCTTCTTTCTAATAAATCAGAAGTGTCATATTTTTTTAAGTCGTTAAGATTTTTAATAATTGAACTTTTTAACATCAAACCGGATTGATCGGGATTGCGGTGAGAGCCACCTAACGGCTCTCGAATAACTTCATCTATGAGCCCTAATTTTAAGATATTATCAGAATTTAGTTTCATAGCCTCTGCGGCATCCGGTGCCTTAGAAGAGTCCCTCCAAACTATGGAAGCACAAGCTTCTGGTGATGCAACGGAATAAGTAGCGTATTGCATCATAGAGACATGGTCGCCTACAGCAAGAGCCAATGCCCCACCTGAACCGCCCTCCCCTACAACATTAACTAAAATTGGAGTCTTGAGTGAAGACATAACGCTGAGATTATAAGCAATTGCTTCGCTTTGACCTCTCTCTTCACTGTCTATACCTGGGTAGGCTCCTGGAGTATCCACTAAAGTAACTACAGGTAATTTAAATCTTTCTGCCAACTTCATCAGTCTGCAAGATTTTCTATAGCCCTCTGGTTGAGCCATGCCAAAATTATGTTTAATTTTTTCTTCAGTAGATCTCCCTTTTTCTTGACCTATAAGAACAACTTTATGGTCTCCAATCGAAGCGAGGCCTCCTATTATTGCCCTGTCATCTCCATAATGACGATCTCCGTGCAATTCATCAAAATCATCACACAATATTTCTACGTAATCTAAAAAATGAGGTCGCTGTGGATGCCTGGCGACTTGAACGTTTTGCCAAGCCGTAAGATCGCTGTAAATTTTTTCAGTTAACTTTACGGCAGATTCATTTAATTTTAAAACCTCTTCTGAGATTCTCTCAGGATCGATTAAATCAGATGACTGTAAATCGTGTATCTTCTTTTCAATAGCTGCAATAGGCTCTTCAAAATCTAAATAATTTTCTAGCATTTTTCTAATTAATTTAGGTGTAGTCCAGAATGATACACCAAATCAAGATTATCTTTACCGCATAAATCCGTTAGGTCTCTTATTGAAGAATCATCCAGAGGAACTGAATATTCCTCTGAAAGAAGAATATCTGCTTGTGCTTTTTCTCCTAAGAATTTTATCATCACAAGGCCACCTTCTTTTGACCTTGAAATGCTCTTAATGCCTTCTGCAATTTCCCCAACATTCACCAATTCGGGGTTGAGACTAACCTGAATATGCTTAAGATATTCTTTTCTTGCTTGGTCAAAAGTTAAAACCCTATCTGCTATCATTTTAAAAGCAGGATTATTGGAGTCACTTGAATAAGAATCTTTTTCTATAATTCCTTCTACAACCAAAACTTGACCTTTCTTAAGAACATTTCTGTACTTATCAAACACATCAGCCCATATTGATATTTCTAACTTCCCGGAAGCATCATCAAGAGTTGCAAACGCAAATCTTCCTTTTTTTCCTTGTCTGACATTTAAATGCATAAGAACACCTGCAACCCGTTGGGAATGTGTCTCCGTTTGAAGTTCGGAAATAAAAAAGCCACACATTTTTCTTACTTCTTCCTTCCTTCCTTGTATTGGATGAGAATCTAAGTAGAAACCTAATGAATTCCATTCTGCTGCTGTTAAATCAACGCTAACGTCACTAACATCATCTGAGGAAATGGCATTAACTACAGACTCATTATTTCCAAATAAATCCTGGATCTGACTTTGATCTCTTTCAGAAACTTGATCAGATTTTTTTAAAACTGAATCTATGTGGTTAAACAAGACAGATCTTTTCCCAATGCAATCCATTGCGCCTGAGCCTATGAGGGCAGTTAAAATTCTTTTATTGACTCGATTACTTCCAACTTTTAAACAAAAATCTAATAAGTCAGAAAAGGGGCTACCCTCCCTTGCGCTTATTATTTTAGTCACTAATGACTCACCTATTCCTTTAATTGCTCCCAAGCCATAAAGAATGGTTTGATGATCAATATCAGTAAAATTATAAACACTAGAATTAATATCTGGCTTGAGAATCTTCAACCCAAGGGATCTGCAGTCATCAACGAACAATTGAATTCTGTCTGTAGAATCCATTTCACAAGAGAGTACCGATGCTAGGAATTCTGAAGGATAATGGGCTTTTAGCCAAGCAGTTTGATAAGCTATAAGTGCGTAACCCACTGAATGAGATCTGTTAAAACCATAACCAGCAAATTGTTCTATTTGATCAAATAAGTTTGCTGCGTACCTTTCATCTACTTCTTTAGTAACTGCCCCTTCAACGAAAGTAGCACGGAGTTTCTCCATCTCTTCTTTTTTCTTCTTCCCCATGGCTCTTCTTAATATATCCGCTTGTCCTAGAGTAAACCCTGAGAGTTCTTGAGCAATTTGCATCACTTGTTCTTGATAAACAATGACTCCATATGTTGTTTTAAGTATCTTCTCTACTGCTTTGTGTCCGTAAGTAACCTCCTCTCTGCCGTGTTTTCTATCGATGTAGGTATCAACCATATTCATACCTAAAGCGCCTGGCCTATACAAGGCATTCATACTGACAATGTCTTCAAAATTATTAGGAACTAGCTGCCTGAGGTAATCTCTCATCCCTCTGGATTCAAGCTGAAAGACACCGGTTGTTTCTGCTCTTTGTAAGAGCTCAAAAGTTTTTATGTCATTTAAGGGAAGGTTATCTATATCTACATAATCATCTTTAGAAATAACCCTGCTGTTTACTCTTTTTACAGCCTGATCAAGAATTGTAAGTGTCTTCAAACCTAAAAAATCAAATTTGACTAAGCCTGCAGATTCTACATCTCCCATATCAAATTGAGAGGCCACTGTGCCTTTATCTGTATCAAGAATTAAAGGAGTAAAATCTGTTAAGGCAGTGGGCGCAATTACGACACCCGCTGCATGAGTTCCTACGCTTCTAGATAAGCCTTGAAGTTTAAGGGCCATTTCAAAAATTTCTTTGGTTTCTTCACTTGAATCAATAATTTCCTGGAATTCTTTTTCCTCATAAGCTTCTTCTAATGAAATTCCCAGTACATCGGGGATAGCCTTTGCTAGTCTGTCCCCTAGACCATAAGGCTTCCCAAGAACTCTAACCACATCCCTTAAAACTGCTCTTGCAGCCATGGTGCCTCTGGTGCTGATTTGAGCTACACAGTCTTTTCCATATTTTTTAGTGACATACTCCAGCACCTTATCCCTTCCTTCTATGCAAAAATCTATATCAAAATCAGGATTGCTTACTCTTTCAGGGTTAAGAAACCTTTCAAACAAGAGATCGTACTTTATGGGATCAATAGCAGTAATGCCTAACGCATAAGCCACTATAGAGCCCGCTCCTGAGCCTCTTCCAGGTCCGACTGGTATTTCATTCATCTGAGCCCAATTAACGAAGTCTGAAACAATAAGAAAATACCCTGCAAAATCTAGTTTGCAAATCATATCAAGTTCATAATCTAATCTAGATAAATAGATTTTCTTCTCAATATCGTAAGTGTTAACTGAAGATCGGATTTGATCCAATCTAACTTCTAAACCTTTTTTTGATAAATCTCTTAGATGATCTTCTCTGGATTGCCCTTCAGGAACTTCAAAGTCCGGTAAATAAAATTTACCCAGCTCTAAATCCAAATTACATTTCTCTGCGATTCTTGCTGTATTGCTTAAGGCCTCCGGTAAATCTAAAAAAAGTTCATTCATTTCTTCAATAGAACGAAAATATTGGTTTTCTGAATAGTCTCTTGATCTTCTCTTGTCATCCAACGTGTATCCTTTCTGGATACAAACTCTAGCTTCGTGTGCTTCAAAATCTGAAGGACTAATATCAGGATCTATAGGCATCAAGAACCTTACGTCATTTGTAGCGACAAGAGGCAACTCTAATTCATGTGCAATATTAAGAACTTGTTCGTTGTAAGCTCTTTCATTTTGTTTGCCAACCCTCTGTATTTCTATGAAGAAATCATCACCAAAAATATTTTTAAAATACTCTGCTCTTGTGTTTGCTAACTTTAGATTGTCTGACAGAATAGATTGACCAATATGTCCGTTCATGCCGCCAGATAAAGCTATTAAGCCTTCAGAAAATTCTTCCAGCCATTCAAATTTTATTATTGGTTCTCCAGATTCCTGACCATCCACATACCCTTTAGACACTAACTTGGTTAAGTTTGTATATCCAGTTTTATTCTTAACCAATAAGACCAGATTTCCAGGTTGTGAGTCTTTATCTGTGGATACTTTAACTTCAGAACCAACAATTGGTTTAACGCCAGCTGTGCGTGCCAATCTATAAAATTTAATCAAACCAAATAGGTTATTAATATCGGTTAAAGCTACAGCAGAAAAATCTTGACCAGAAGCTTTTGAGATTAGTTCTTCAATCCTAATAATTCCATCAGATAGAGAATATTCAGAATGAAGATGAAGATGTACAAACTCTTGAAGCATTTCTCTTAACTAATTAATATTTTTACAGGCTTAAAAGAAAGCCTATGAATCTTACTTGGACCATGAGATTTTAGTGCATCTAAGTGCATTTTTGTTGGATAACCTTTGTGTTTTTTAAAGCCATATTTAGGATAACTCTTATCTAATTCTTCCATAACACGATCTCTATAAACTTTTGCTAGAATAGATGCAGCCATAATACTCTTAATAAGGGTGTCACCTCTCACTATTGCCTCACTAGGAAGATGTATTTTTGGAATGTGGTTACCATCAAAATAAACCTTTTGAGGTTGTACTTCTAATTTTAAGACCGCTCTTTTCATGGACAATAAAGAGGCCTGTAAAATATTTAACTCGTCTATTTCTTCTACAGAAGCAGAAGCTATACTCCAAGCTAAAGCGCTGTCTTTTATTTCTTTTTCTAATAAATTTCTTTTTTTTTCGGATAGTTTTTTTGAATCATCAAGGCCTTCTATCTTAAACTCTTTGCTCAATATTACTGCTGCTGAAACAACCGGACCTGCCAAAGGCCCTCTTCCTGCTTCATCAACTCCTGCTTCTATCAATTTAAAAGCCCTTTTATGACTTCTGCAGCTTTTACAGACCCTCCTGCCCTTAAAGATTCGTGGATCAACCTAAATTCATCGTGAAAATTAATTTCTTTATTATTTACAATATTTTCTAGTTCATCAGCTATATTTTGAGGAGTGACCTGCTCTTGAAGTAATTCGGGTAGAAGTTCTTTTTTAGCAAGCAAGTTTGGAAGAGAAAAGTTTTTTATTTTTAATAACGGTTTGATTAGTTTATAGCTAAGCCAGCCAGTTTTATAAACAACAACGCAAGGCGTTTTGTACAAGAGAGCTTCCAGGGTTGCCGTACCAGAAGTTATTACAGCCAAGTCAGACTGAGATAAAATTTCCTTAGAATTACCATAAGAAAACTGAATAAACTCACTCAGATTGTTGTTTGTTATTAGTTGCTTATGCTCTTCACTAGCAAGCGGCATTAAAAAAGTAACATCGGGATATTTATGCTTGATTAAAATTGCAGCATTCACCATAACATTACCAATCAGAGTAACTTCAGATTTTCTACTTCCAGGAAGAAGAGCTATCTTTTTCGCTAATTTTTCTTGATCACCTATGCCTTCATTAATATTCGATTTATCCAATAGAGGAATTTCATAAGCTAGGGGGTGGCCTATATAGTGAGCCACTATTGAAGAATTAGAATAGGCTTCTTTTTCAAAAGGGAATAAGGTAAGAACGGCATCAATGGAGAGTTCCATTTTTTTAATTCGTCCACTTCTCCATGCCCAGATTGAAGGACTTACGTATTGTAAGGTCTTTATACTTAAATTATTTTTTAGATACCTTGATATTGGAAGGTTAAAATCAGGAGAATCTATTCCTATAAAAAGATCGGGTTTTTCTTTTAAGAAATAATCCTTTAACTTCTTTCTTAATTTAAGTAATTTTCTTAAATTTAATAACGGTTCGATTATTCCCATGACCGCTATCTCTTCCATATTAAATAAAGATTTAAGGCCCTGTTCTTGCATTTTCTCCCCACCCAATCCTATGAATACTGATTGGGGAAAGAGCTTCTTAATTTCTTGAATTAGCGGACCCCCGAGATGGTCGCCGGATTTTTCTCCAGCCACTATAGCTATCTTTATTTTCTCTTCAGAAGGATTGAAGTTTGCTAGGGTCAACGAGATATGCCTCTAGTGGAGGCTTCAACAGAAGAAATAAAAGAATTGATTTCTTTATAATTTAATTCAGAATTAAAAATTTTTAGTTCTTTGAGAGCTTCATCTGTTGTTAATTTCTTTCTATAGAGAATTCTATAAGCAGACTTAATCGATTCTATGACTTCCTGACTAAATCCCAATCTTTTTAACCCAACACTATTGATGCCAAAAGGCTTGGCCGGATTGCCGCTAACTTTTACATAAGCTGGAATGTCTTTATTTACGGCACTGCCCATGGCACAAAAACTGTATTCTCCTAATGAACAGTATTGATGAACAATCGCATAGCCACCTAAGATTGCTCCATTGCCTACTTTAACTGAACCTGCCAACGCTGCTTGATTGGACATTACAACATCGTCACCAATTACACAGTCATGAGCTATATGAGAATAAGCCATTAGTAAGTTCCTATTTCCAATAATGGTTGTACCCATATCCTGAATAGTACCTCTATGGACCGTTACTCCTTCTCTTATTATATTGTCATCACCCATGACTAGAGTGGTTGGCTCATTGTTAAATTTTTTATCCGGGCTTCCATCCCCTACTGAAGAAAAATGAAAGATTTGGTTTCTCTTGCCCATTTTTGTAGGTCCTTTAAGAACAACATGAGATTCAATTACAGAATCTTTACCAATCTCTACATCAGCACCTACGATTGAAAATGCACCTATATCAACCCCTTCATCAACTTTTGCCTTGGAATCTATTATTGCAGTAGGATGATGCATATCTCTATTTTGGCCTATCTGCGCATAATATTTTAGCTTTTGCTACCAACTCACCTTCAACTGAAGCTTTGCAGGCAAACTTCCATATGCCCCTTTTATTGGTTATCACTTCAGACTCTAAAGTGAGTTTATCTCCTGGTACAGCCGGCCTTTTAAAGCGAAGATCGTCGGCACCAACAAAGTAATATATTGAACCCTCTTCAGGAGTTTTATTCATGGTTTTAAAACCTAAAATTCCAGAAATTTGAGCCATAGCTTCTACAATCAGGACGCCTGGCATAATTTCTTTTCCTGGAAAATGGCCCATAAAGTGAGGTTCGTTAGTAGTTATATTTTTATAGCCTTTTATTGAGTTACCAAGATCAATCTCTGTAACTCTATCAACCAATAACATAGGGTAGCGGTGAGGCAAAAACTCTTTTATTTCTTCAATATTGATTTCTATATCCATAGTCTTAGTTTTTTAGTTGTTTAAATCTAATGGCACTTTTTTTCCAGTCGCTATTCTCCATAAATGGCGTTCCAGAAGAATAAATTCCTGATTTACTAATTGATTTAGTTATTAAAGTCATAGCAGTTATATGAACTTCATCAGTAATTTTAACATTATCAACAATAGCTACACATCCAGCTAAAGTACAATTTCTTCCTATCTTTGAGCTTCCTGCTATCGCAGATCTAGCAGCAATTGCTGTTCCTTCTCCAATTTCTACGTTGTGTGCTAAATGCACAAGATTATCAATTTTAACATTCTTACTTATTAGAGTATCTCCAACCGAACCTCTATCTATTGATGAATTAGACCCTATTTCTACTTCATCATGAATTATTACCTTACCTAAATGCTCTATCTTGAACCATTTATTGTCTTCTTTAGCAAAACCCAATCCATCAGATCCAATAACTGTACCTGAATGAATAATACAGTCCGAACCAATCTCAACAGAATCATAAATAGAAACATTGGGATATATAATCGTTCCAGATCCTATAGAGACATTCTTTCCTATAAATGAACCACTTCCTATGGAAACATTCTTAGAAATCTTGGAATTTGCAGAGATTGTTGTGAATGGACCTATCGTTGCAGAATCATGAACTAGTGAAGAATTAGAAATTTCAGTATTTTTAGAGATTCCTGGTTCTTCTGAGGGTCTAACTAATTCTTTAAATACCTTTGAGGCTTTTGCATAAAGAAGGTAAGGATTATTACCAATTAACTTGTTTCCAATAAAACCTTCAGAATGATCTTCAGAAAGTATTACTGCAGCAGCATTCGTATTTTTTAAATCTGGCAAGTATTTAACTCTAGAAAGAAAAGAAACTTGATCTTTTTGAGCATTTTCTAAAGAGCCTAGCCCAGTAACGATGGTGTCTGCATCACCTTTTAATATAGCACCTATCTTTTCAGAGAGCTCTCCAAGGGTAATACTTAAACTTGAGGACACAAAGAATAATTATTCTTCTTTCTGATTCATTGCATCAACAACTTCTTTAGTTATGTCGTAACTTTGATCTGCATGCAACACCGATGAGCCTTGGCCTCTATCCAATAACAAGGTTATAGCTTTAGCTCTTATTAATTCAGTCACTATAACTTGAAACTTCTCAGCTTGTTGTTGGGAAATTAATTGAATTACTTGATTTTGAATATCTCTTTGTTTGGTTTGTAAGAAATTAATATCTTGCTGAAGGGACTGAAATCTTTTAGCTGCTTCTTGTTTTTCTTCATCAGACATAGTCGGACCTTCTTTTTGGGTCTTCTCTTGTATTTCTCTTGCTTCCGTTACTTTTACTTGCAACTCATCTGCAACTTCTTTCCATTCTTTAGAATTTTGCAGGTCTTCAATTTCTTGTTTTGCAACATCAGTAGACAACAGGGCTGCCTGCGGATCAATAGTTGCTATATTAAGATCGACAGCATAAATGCTTAAGGGTGCCAATAATAAGATTAATGGTAATAATAAATTTCTTTTAATAAAGTTCATAATTTTTCCCTGATAATAAGTTATTCTTTTAAAATGTAAGTTTAACGTTTTGTGATCTAGTTTAGTAGTTTTTGATGAACTTATTCTAAAAACTAGAATTGAGTTCCTATTTCAAACTGGAAATTCTCTGTCTCGTCCAAAGGTCCTTGGTTACTTGGTTTTGCAAGAGCCAATGACATTGGGCCCATTTGAGTAATCCAAGTAACTCCAACTCCATAGGAGTATCTCAATTCTCCAAAGTCCAATTCGCTACAGTTTATATTTATCTCTTGATTTCCACAGTCTTCAGAAAAAACATTTCCAAAATCAATAAAGAATGAACTTCTCATAGATCTCTGGTCTTCTATAAGAGGCAGTTTAAAAATGAAGTCTATCCCTGCTTCCACCAAAAACGCACCGCCAATAGATCTGTCATTATCGTAGTAAGCATAAGGATTGGATACGGGGTTTCCGTTCTCATCAAGAACGGGCTGGCCTTGATCATCTAAGTAATAAAGTGAAGGGGTTGCCCTGGGACCTAAAGTATTTTGTTTAAATCCTCTTACAGAGCTTATGCCTCCGGAGTAAAAATGTTCAAAGAAAGGTGCTATTTCTGTGTCCCCATAGGGAGCCAATGCTCCTATTTCTCCTCTAAGGCCAAGGACGAGGTTTCCACCAAATATTGGTTTGAAGTATTTATGCCTATAAGTTGCTTTAGCATAAGTTATTGAACTTCCTGGAATGGCCAATTGCAATGCGAACGATTGAGACTGTCCGGCAGTAGGGAATAAACCCCTGTTTAAAGTAACTTTTGACCAAATAAATTGAGATTTAAGAACTTCAAACTTATTCCCTTCTGAAGCTGTAAAGCTAGCAATCTGAGAGGCAGGTGTTGAGCCTGTATCTATGAGCGTATGATCATAGTTCAGATTTAAACCCACTCTTTCAACATCACTTATAGGTAATCCAAACTGCACTCCTGCTCCATATGAATCAGATGTATAACTTGCTATGTTGTAGTCTCCATAGTCTGATTCTCTAAAATAGGCATTGTAGCCCCGACTGACACCATTGATGTTGTAATAAGGCTCGCCATAATTGAATGAATAGCTCCTTTGCCAAGTACTGTCATTAATGCCTATTCCGATTGCTTTGCCCGTCCCGAAAGCATTGTTCTCGTTATAATTTAGACCCAAAACCATTCCGTAAGCTCCGTAACCTAGGCTTCCACCAATTGATCCAGAGAATTCTTCTTCAACTGAGAACTCAACATCAATTTGGTCATTAATTCCAGCTACAGGAATTGTTTCAGATTCTACTTCTTTGAAATAACCCAACCTTTCCAATCTTAGTTTTGAGTTTTCAATAAGGTTATTGGAAGCCCAAGCTCCTTCCATCTGTCTCATCTCTCTTCTTAAAACCACATCTTGGGTTCTTTCATTGCCTTTAAAGATTATTCTTCTAACGTAAGTTCTTTGTTGAGCATCAACATAAAAAGTTAAATCTACTTTTCCTGTTTCTTCATTAATATCTGGAACTCCTTTTATTTCAGCGAAGCTGTAGCCTTCATTGCCTAAAATATTTGTAAACATTTCTTCTGTTTCTGTAATTAAATATTGAGAAAATATCTCTCCTTTTTTTATTAGAACAAGTGATTTCAGTATGTCTTCTTCTATAGGAAGATCACCTGCTATATTAATCTCATCAACTTCATAAGTTGAACCTTCCTTAATATTCAGAGTGATAAAGACGGATTTCTTATTTGGAGTAATGGTTACCTGAGAGCTTTCTAAATTAAATTCAACAAAGCCGCGGTTCTTGTAGTAAGAATTGAGTGATTCCAAATCTCCCTTTAATTTTTCACGAGAATACCTATTATCGTTTGTGAGGAACGTAAACCAGCCCCCAATCCCAAGTTCGAAGACTTTTAATATTTCTTCATCTGTGAAGGTTGTATTGCCAACTATGTTTATGTTTTCTATAACCGCAACCTCTCCTTCATCAATCTCAATCTCTAAAGCCACTCTATTTCTCGGCTTAGATTCTGTTGAGACATCAACATTTGCACCGTACCTGCCTTGCGATATATATTGCCTTTGTATTTCCAATGCGAGTCCATTCAATATGGATCGTTTAAAAACTTGGCCTTCAGCCAAGCCTGCTTCATTTAGTCCTTTTAATATGTCCTCAGCTTTAATGGCCTTATTGCCATCCAGCTCTATTGAGGCAATAGAGGGCCTTTCAACTATACTTATTATCAAAGTATTTCCATCTCGGCCTATCTGAATATCATCAAATTGACCTGTTTTAAAAATAGTTTTGGCTGCATCTCTTAGCTCATATCTATCAACATTATCACCAACGGATATGGGCATAACATTAAAGATACTGCCTGCTGAAACTCTTTGGAGTCCACTAATTCTAATGTCCTCTACGAGCCACTTATCTTCCTCTGAAAAAACTAATGCAGGGAAGAAGCTTGCTAAGGTAAAAAGCAAGATTAGTATTTTTGAAGAATTCTTTATTATATTAGTCATATTACTCTGGCAATATCATTAAAGACGGCAAATATCATTAGGCTTCCAATTAGGAGGATGCCTAGTCTAAAGGAATATTCTAAGAAAGACTCAGAAACTGGAGATCCTTTAATTTTTTCTATTGCTATCATTACCAGCTGGCCTCCATCAAGCACTGGTATTGGTAAAAGATTAAGCAGTCCAAGGTTAATACTTAATACGGCTATTATGGTTAAAAAAGAAACAAAGCCTGCTTTAGCAGCAGATCCAGCTAACATCGAGATCTGAATTGGACCTCCTATGTTTTCTGCTGAAACCGAGCCTGTAATCATCTTTTTAATGGAATCTAATATCAATATGGTAAATTTATAAGTTTCTGTAAACCCTTTAAGTATTGCTCCAAAGAAGTTTTCTTTATTAATTACGATAAACTCTTTAGGGAGGTCGTCTAGGCTTGATAATCTTTGAACTCCAATAACCCCCTTAGCCTCTCCAGCTTCATTAACAACCTTATTTGGTGTAAGTCTGAAAGGTATCCTAATTCCATCTCTATCAACCAAAATGTTTAGCTCTTGCTCATACTCATTTGAAATAGCTTCTGAAAGGTCAAACCAAGTAGTAATCTTGTAATTATTAACCTTTTTAATTATGTCTCCAGATAAAATTCCAGCCTTCTTGGCAGGACTACCTTCTTGGACAGAAGCAACAAGTGCTGGTATCAGGGGCACTATGCCAAATTGAGAAACAGGACTTCTTTGGCCTTCAGTTTGCCATTCATATAAAGACACTGCAGTAGTAGCAGAAACATCAGAACCTTCACGTAGGAAAGAAATTGTAATATCTCCAGATTCACCCATCTTAGATGCAAGGAAGGTATTAATATCATTAAAAGAAATAATTTCTCTTTCATTAATAGAAATAATTCTGTCTCCAGAAGTAAGTGATGATTGAGAAGCCAAGCTCCCAATTTCTATTTGGCCAACCAAAGGGGCTAATTCTTTTGCTCCAATAATAGAAATAAGAAAATAAGCAACTATTGCAAGAATGAAATTAGCAAAAGGTCCGGCTGCAGTAACTACCGCTCTTGCTCCAAGTGAAACATCTTTATAAGAAATGGGTTTGCTCACTTTCAATTCAGAAGAAGAAATATTTTCTTCTATACCAGCACTTTCTCCAAGCATTTGGACATAACCTCCTAAAGGAAGAAGGCCTAGTTCATAATCTGTTTTTCTTTTATCAGTCCACTTTAATAGTGTTTTTCCAAATCCAATCTTAAATTTCAACACGCAAATACCAAAGTACCGTGCTGCTAAGAAGTGTCCAAGCTCATGTATCCCAACGATCAATCCTATCAATATTGAAAAAGATAAGATTATATTAATTGTATTTAAAATTATTTCCATTTAGATATTTTCAATGCATTTTAAAGCCATCTCTCTGGCCAATAAATCAACTTCTACTATCTGACCTATTTCTTTGACAGAATTTTGGTCTATTTTATCCATAACAAAGGAAATTGTGTCATGGATTTCTAAAAAACCTATTCTATTGTCTAAAAAAGCAGAAACCGCAACTTCGTTTGCTGCATTAAGTACTGCAGGAGAAGTTCCTCCAGATAGCATGGCCATTTTAGATAAATGCAAGCAGGGAAACTTATTTGAATCCGGTTCATAGAAATTTAAGGATCCAATCTTTAGAAGATCTAACTGCTCAGAGCCAGAAGTTATTCTATCAGGGAAGCCCAACCCATAAGCTATGGGTATCTTCATGTCTGGAACAGACAATTGGGCTATTACTGAGTAGTCTTTATATTCAACCAAGGAGTGAATTATCCCCTCCGGATGGATAATAATCTCTATATTATCGATATCAAAGAGCCACCTTGCCTCTATTAGCTCAAGACCTTTATTCATCATAGTTGCAGAATCTACAGAAATTTTCTTACCCATATTCCAAACTGGATGGGCAACAGCCTCTTCTGGCGTTATCTTATCAAGCAGTTTTGAGTCTGTGGTTCGAAAAGGCCCTCCTGAGCCAGTTAACAGTATCCTTGATACGTCATCCTTTTTTCTAAGAGAACCTTCTAGGCATTGGTGTATTGCACTGTGTTCACTATCTATAGGGAAGATAGTGGCTCCAGTAGATTTCGCCAATTCATTTAATAACTCTCCTGCCACTACATAAGATTCTTTATTGGCCAACAGAACTCTCTTGCCACTTGCTATTGCTGTATGGACAGGTTCTAGACCTGCAACACCTACCATACCTGCTACTACAACATCAGTATCAGACATGGCTATAACTTCATTAAGTTCTTTTCTACTATTTAAAATTTTTGTAGATGAACCAGAGTGAATAAGTCCTTCTCTAAGTATTTTGCTTGAGTCTTTGTTCTCTAGATAAGCAAAAATAGGTTCATATTTTTTGCACTGTTCAATCATTAGTTCGTAATTCGAGTGAGCAGATAAAAGTAATAAAGAAAAATTATTTACATTCTCATCTATTACTTTAAGAGTAGATGTCCCTATAGAACCTGTTGAACCTAATAAAACAATATTCATAGATAAAGGATCCAAAATAGAATAATAAAAATTGGGAAAGCAAACAGGTGACTATCAATTCTATCGAACATACCTCCATGTCCTGGTATTAAGCTAGAAGAATCTTTTACTCCCGCCAATCTTTTAAATAAACTTGCAACAGCATCTCCAAGTACCGAATAGAGACTTGTTATAAATATTAATAAAAACAATCTAATAAAAGATGATTCAAAGGACAAGTAGACCAAGGCTGACAAGAAAACCGGAGTGATTACAAGAGCTATAACGAATCCTTCAAAAGTTTTGTTCGGACTGATATTAGGAAGAAACTTATTTACTCCAAATCGCCTCCCGGAAAAGTAAGCCACTGTATCCATCAAAGCACTTATAGAGATTATTAGCAGAAGAATTAGCCTCTCATTAAATTCCATCTTGTCCGAAATCTCAGAAGAAGAAAGTAAAAAGTATATTGAATAAAAAAATGTTAAATGAACTACCCCCCCTGAAAATAATGAAAAAATACTATTCTGTAAGAGGTTCTTATTATGGGGAAAAGTTAGTGTAAAAAAACCTAACACCAACGAAAAGAAGAAGAAGAGGATAATTAAAGGTAGAAATATTTCTAAACCCAAAAAATAAATAATCAAAAAAAACAGGATAGTTAAGGTTGCACTTAAAAGATGAGAAAACCTAAATCTAAGAAATTCCCAACAAGATACTCCAGTAATTAATCCAACTAAAATAAGTAACGAATTTTTAGGTAAGAAAGTAATAGCCGTAAGGACTAAAGAAACTATTACTATACCGCTGACTAATCGTTTTCTATCCATTACTCTGATATAAAGTTAGATTTATCACCAAACCTTCTCTTTCTTTTTGAGAATTCATCTAGTGCTTTCTGAAATTGCTTTGAATCAAAATCAGGCCAAAGGATATCTGGAAAATAAAGCTCAGAATAAGCTAATTGCCATAATAAAAAATTGCTTATTCTAAATTCATTACCCGTCCTTATACATAAATCTGGATCAGAAAAAGAGCCTGTTGAAAGCATTGAAGATAAATCTTCTTCTGTAGGATTTTTATCTATCAATTCACTTTGAATTTTAAGATTTAGCTTAATGGCTGCCTGAAGAATATCCCACCTTCCTCCATAACTTGCTGCAACTACTAGATCTAATTTCTTAGTAGCATCTGGGCATTCTGTTTCTTTTTCAGATTTTTTCATCTGGTCAATAAGCTCTTTATCGAATCGGCTAAGGTCTCCTATAAAATTTAGCTGAACTGAATTTTTCTTTAGATTCGGAACTTCTTCTTGCAATGCCTTATTAAGAAGCCTCATCAGAAGATTAACTTCTTCACCAGACCTTCCCCAATTTTCACTGCTAAAAGCAAAGAGTGTTAAAGTATTAAGTCCTGATTCAACAGCAAATTCAACTGCCTCTCTAGCTCTTTCCACACCTTTTTGGTGGCCCGCAACCCCAGGAAGACTTTTGTTAACTGCCCACCTATTATTTCCATCCATAATAATAGCAACATGTTTGAGATCTGAAGAAAATGATGACATGACTTAAGAAGCTTAAATTAGAAATCTAATAGATCTTTTTCTTTAATTTTGAAAGACTCATCTATCTTTTCCACGAAGAGATCTGTGAGTTTCTGTATTTCTTCTTCACCTTGCCTTTCTTCATCTTGAGAAATTTCTTTTTCTTTAAGAAACTCTTTCAATTGCGAGTTACCATCTCGCCTGGCATTACGTATAGAAACTTTTGCATTTTCTGCTTCAGCTTTTGCTTTCTTAGTAAGCTCTCTTCTAGTCTCTTCAGTTAAGTCTGGAAGAATTACTCTTACTGTTTCCCCAGAGGTTGTAGGGCTGAGACCCATGTCAGATTCAGAAATTGCCCTCTCTATTAACTGCAATACACCTTTTTCCCAAGGGACTATTGCCAAAGTCTTTGCGTCTTCTATAGAGATACTAGCTACCTGAGAAAGAGGCGTCAGCTTGTCGTAATAATCAACCCTAATACTATCAAGCAAGGATGCTGTAGCCCTACCTGTTCTAATTTTTTTAAAAGCCACATCAAGAGAGGTCAAACTGTCGTCCATTGATGACATGGTATCTTCTATAATCTCTTGTAACATTTATCTAAGAACCTTCTATTTGAGACATTACCTCGCTTGCAAAATCTACCTTTTCAACTTCAATACCTTCACCAACTTCAAATCTTGTGAAGCCAATTATCTTGGCATTATTCTCAGCAAGGATGTCAGATATTTTTTTATTAGGGTCTTTAACAAAATTTTGCTCGGTAAGACTGACTTCGGCTAGATACTTTCTTAACTTACCTTCTATCATTTTTTCTACAATATCAGCAGGTTTGCCACTGTCTTCAGATTGAGCTTTATATATTTCTTTTTCTTTAGCAATAATATCTTCAGGTATGTCTTCTGGTGAAACAGACAGAGGGTCAGTTGCAGCAGCATGCATTGCGATATCTCTTGCTGTTTCTTCATTTCCACCTGCTAAAGATATTATGACTCCTATCCTTTTAGTGCTGTGAACATAAAGCCCAGAAAAATCTGCACCTTCAATGCTTCTTGAGATTCTTCTTACAACTATATTTTCTCCAAGTTTTTGTACTAACTTTTCTCTTTTGTCTTCAATTCCTTGGTTAACGAGCTCTTCAAGGCTTAATTCAGTATTCGAAACTTCAAGTATCACCTCTTGAACAAAACTATTAAAAGAATCATCTCTTGCCACAAAGTCTGTTTCACAGTTTATTTCAACCATACAGCTTTTTAAGTTTGAAGAGATAGCTCCTATTAGACCATCTGCAGCTGACCTTCCTGATTTCTTACTAGCTTTCAAACCGCTAGACTTTCTTAGCTCTTCGATGGCAAGCTCGATATCACCACTTGAACCCTGTAAGGCTTTCTTGCAGTCCATTAAACCTAAACCGGTCTTTTCTCTTAGCTCCTTTACTTGAGCAGCCGATATATCAACCATTTATTTATCTCCTTCTTCTTTAACTGGTGCTGCTGCCTCTGGTGCTGCTGCCTCTGGTGCTGCTGCCTCTGGTGCTGCTGCCTCTGGTGCTGCTGCCTCT
>ENA-ORXF01000107-ORXF01000107.1-marine-metagenome-genome-assembly--contig:-NODE-107-length-59650-cov-5.240159_pt1 | contig 59650 bp, 109 predicted proteins | sample MGYA00237864_ERZ511476 | MGnify/ENA primary metagenome ERZ511476 (study PRJEB26306, sample SAMN06343908) | marine metagenome | isolation source: coastal waters | place: Atlantic Ocean: West Antarctic...
CTTGGAAGGACCGGGAACTCTACAAGCGACTAGGCTTCCTAGGCAAGGGCAAACCCACTTGGCTTTCGGATGAACTACCGGAGAGCGTAGCAGAGGTAGGCTACGAACTCTACCCAAAGAATGGCGACCAAATGTGGGATAGCTATAAGCACTACACACAACTCAATGGGGTAGAGTATGATGATGATTTGGTTATGGATTCTATCACAGAGACGCACAACATCGCCTTCAATCGCATCGAAGCTTTTATGCCGGATAATGAGGTAAGACTTCCTTCTTTCGTTGTCCCTGATGGATACACAGCCGATGCCGCACTAGAGACAGTCAGCCTAGAAAGTCTCAATAAACTTGGACTGTTGGAGAAACCCGAGTATAAGGCTAGACTAGTGGAAGAACTCTCTGTGATTTCTGACCGAGGGTTTAGCAAATACTTTCTTACAATGAAAGCCATCGCAGACACAGCGACGGAAAACCAATTGGCTGGTCCCGGTCGTGGCTCTGCTGCTGGCTCACTAGTGGCATATGCTCTGGGCATTACACAGGTAGATCCAATCAAGTATGGCTTGCAGTTCGCTCGTTTCCTTCGCAAGGATGCGACAGATTATCCAGATATTGACTATGACGTTAGCAATCCAATGAAGCTGAAAGAGATTATGCAGGAGAAGTGGGGGCAGACAACTGTTGTTCCTATCTCTAACTTCAATACTCTACAACTGAAATCTCTTGTAAAGGACATCTCTAAACTATACGACATTCCCTTTACCGAAGCCAACGCAGTTACATCTCGTATGGTTGCCGAGGCTACGCCGAAGGCGAAAGCAAAGCACGGTATTAAGGGTGGTATGTATATTCCAACCTTTGAAGATTTGATGGAGTTCTCGGACAGTCTTCAATCATATTTGCATAAGTATCCGCACATCGAAGAGCATATCAAGGTCATCTATGGTCAGGTCAGAAGCACAAGCCGACACGCTGGTGGTGTTGTGGTCGGTGAAGACTTGGACAAACACATGCCGTTGATTAGAAGTGGAGGAGTAATCCAGACACCATGGTCGGAGGGTCAAAACGTTCGACACTTGGAGCCTCTTGGCTTCATCAAGTTTGATGTGCTTGGGCTAGCCTCGTTGCGTATGGTTGAAACAGCCATCCGGCACATCCTAAAGCGACACGAGGGGATCGACAACCCAACGTTTGAAGACGTGAGAGCCTACTACGACGAGAAGCTACACCCAGAGAAGATCGATCTAGCAGACCAAAAGGTCTATAAGAATATCTTTCACAAGGGCAAGTGGGCAGGTATCTTCCAATTCACAGAGAGCGGAGCGCAGAACTTTTGTAAGCAAGTAAAGCCAAAGAACATCATCGATGTCTCTGCTATCACCAGCATCTACCGTCCGGGTCCACTCGGCGCTAATGTCGACAAGAAGTATGTGAAGGCTAAGGAAAACCCGCGAGACATCAACTATCTCAACAAGCGTGTAAAAGATATAACCAAGGAAACTTATGGCTTCCTTATCTTCCAAGAACAGATCGCTTCCCTAGCACATGAACTGGGGGAAGGCATTAGCCTAGACGAGGGCAACCTGCTACGTAAGTTGCTCACAAAGAAGGGAACTGGCAAAGGAGCGCAGGAGAAAGAGAACATACGCAAGAAGTTTGTGAAGGGTTGCCTCAACAAGAAGATGACCGAGGACGAAGCAGCAGAACTTTGGAACAGCTTTGAATATTTCTCTGGCTATGGTTTCAATAAGTCGCATGCTGTGTCTTATTCTATCCTATCGTTCCAGTGCGCTTGGCTGCTCAACTACTATCCAGCAGAATGGATGGCAGCTTTCCTCGACAAAGAGCCGGAACACAAGAAGGAGAAGGCTATTGGTATTGCCAAGTCCCTAGGTTTTAAGACGGAGCCACTCAACATTAATACCTCTGGAAAGGTATGGGAGATCAGCGACGATGGCAAGACACTCATCCAACCACTGACTTCTATCAAGGGATTGGGCGACTCAGCGATGGATCAAATCCTAATGAACCGACCGTTTAATACGATTGAGGAGTTCTTGTTTCACAAAGAGGTTACATATTCTAAACTAAACAAGAAAGCGCTCGACGTTCTTTGTAGGTCAGGTGCTATGAAATCTTTACAGGACGATAGGTTTACTGGAGCCAAACACTTCTGGTCTTGCGTTGCTGTGGATAGACCAAGGAAGGAGGCTAATCTGTTAGACAATATTGAGACCTACGCAGACGAGGGAGACTTCTCAACAGAGGAGAGGATCCAATATCTAACCGACTTGACTGGCATGTTCCCGATTAATCTTGTTATGAAAGGAGATACACTTAGCCAACTGGTTGACAATGGAATCCCCGCGATATCCGAATACGATAAGAAATTGAAAATGGTATGGTTTATTCCTCGCAAGGTCACAATTAAAAAGACTAAGAATGATAAGTCCTACTACGTTCTTGAGGTGATTGACGATAACAATGTGATCACTACAATTAGGTGTTGGGGTGTAAATCTACTGAAAGATCGCATTCAGCTTAATAGACCTTACATAGCCAAGATAGACTACAACGATCAGTGGGGCTTCTCTACTCGATCTATGTACCACAACTTCAGAGTAGTATAAAAAAAGTTTATTTTTTACTTGACAAAACTAAAAATATGTTATATAGTATATTCATCTTAGTCGGTAAACCTTTTGTCGGTTAAGTAATTAATTAAAAATTAGTCGGTCTTGGATCGGTTAAAGGAGAAAAAATGTTAAACTTGCAAACAGCAGCAGTGGTGACTGCTCAAAACACCACAAATAGAGACATAGACCCGGATCCCCACCCATTAACTGCAAAGAACATCGAAGGCACTGCGAACCATAAGCGTTCAATTGAGCAGATGGTCGGAGAGCTAGTAGACAATTGTCTTGACGCTGATGCGACCACGGTTAAGATTCACATCAATGAGACTGAAAAAGGAGGATGGGTTGATTCGGTGGTCGTTGCAGACAACGGTAAGGGCATGGACGAAAACCTTTTGTTTGAATCATATACACCGGGAGGTGATAGACCTTATCGCATAAATGAAAACGGAAAGTACGGAATGGGAGGGACGCTTTCTTGTTTGGCTATCGGAAACAAAAAATCAACAGCCACTAAAAGAAAAAAAGATGGTGTATTGTTGGGTCGCGGTTATGACATGGCACAAATCAAAATGGATAAACGATGGATTTCTCAGTGTCTTTCAAAGGGTCATCCTTTGTGGGGCGAATCACCCCATGAGCCTTTGTGGGACGAATATATTGGAGACAAATGGAGCAGTGGAACAGTAATAAAGCTAGAAAGGTTAAACGAGTCGATTGTTTTGATCGAAGATCCAAAGAATCTCGGAAAATACATCTCGAATGAGGAAACCGCGAGACCAAGAAGGAATTTTGGTACTACCTTAGCTAACACAGGAAAATATCTTAGAAGGACATTCAATCAAGACATGATAATGTCCAAATTAAAAATCTATTTGAACGATGAGTTGATTAAGCCATTTTGTGTGATTGGGTCTGATTTGGATAAGGCAGACGTTTCTGAGTGGAAAGACCTTATACTTAATAAAATAGTTGTTGCAAGATATAAGACTTGCAATCTTGTGAACTGTGATGATAAAGAAGTCAAAGATAACTTTGCAGAAAGGCTTGATGCCAAATGCGGATATTACTTCTCTAGAGGCGGGAGACTTGTTACGGAAGAACCTGTCCACAAAGGCACGACTGGATGGAACAAGGGCCCAACGCAACATCATTCTGTTAGATATGGCTTTGTTTCTATTGAACTTGATTCTACCAGAGATTCCTTGTTTGGTGTACCTCACACAAAAGACTCGGCATGTCCGGGGGATGCCCTCCAAGACGCGATTGAAAATCAACTCAGTTCTTTTTGGGGACAGGTTAGAAAGAGTGGCGAGCAGAAGGATTCTGCAAAGATTAATCCTACAAACAAGAAAAAAGTCTTTAATAGAGCTATTGATAAGTCGACAAGGAAACATGTGGTACCAAGAAATATGAAAGATTCAAGTCCGTGGATTAAACATATTGAAACCAAAGCCATGGGAATCAGCGCCCATCCTTGGATTTACAATGCAATGGACCAGAAGCTCGAAATAAATACTCAGCATAAATTTGTTCAAAAATGTTTTTCTGGACCGAATAGCACAAAACACACAATGAATAATATTGTTGGTATTGCGATAGCCTTTGAGTCTTCCCTGCTAGAACTGCATGACCAACTGGATCAAGAGGATGTTAATGTTTTAATAGAAACTTTCTTTAGAAAAATGTCGGCAATATCAGGGTAGAGCAATCTATGAACCCACAAGATAGATTCAAAGACTACCAAGGCGACAAGTGTTGGCAAGGTTACATGAGGCTTCTCAATCTCTTGGATGACCTCAAGGCAGTTGGTCTAACGCATGAAGAGATGGAGCAACTACGAACAAGCGACTTTGTGTTTGGGTATGTTCCCAAGGAGGATAAGGAAGGTTGCCGGGAGATAAAGCAGTTTATTGAGCGACACGAATGGCTTGGGAAACTAAGCCAAAGAAGCACTCATAGGTTTACGGCGAGGCTAAAATCAAACAACGCCTTGGCTGGTGTTGTGATCATGGCTACTCCAAATGCCTTCTCTAACCTCTTGGGAAAAGAGAACACCAACAGGGAGAAACTAATCTCTCGTGGTGCCTGTATCTCTTGGAGTCCAAAGAACTTAGGCTCGTGGTTGGTTATGTCCTCAGTCCGTTGGATGGCTGACAACACAGACTTCCGATACTTCACAGCCTACTCTGACCCAGAGGCTAAGGAGTTGGGGACAATCTACCAAGCCTGTAACTTTGCATACCTTGGGCAGACAAGCGGCACAGACAATCAATACCTCGACCCCAACCATCCAGAGAAGGGTTGGTTCAGTAGCCGAGAGTTCAGAAAGAAATCTAAATACTACCGCTACGCAGAAGCCATCGGCATAGACAAACAGACTTGGAAAGGTTGGATGAAGAAGTATTCACCAGACTGGACTCTGGTTCCACCAGACATCAAGGTCAAGATCAAAGCAGAAGAGAACCGATACAAGGATAGTTGCAAGTCCAGAGCAGTCCCAGCCAAGCACAAGTATGCCTGTATCCTCGGACCAACACAGGGCGAGACAAAGTATTACAAGCGACTGTTTAAGAAACTAAACCCCAAGAAAATTAATTTACCTTATCCTCATCAAAGAGGAGAATAATACTTGACTTCTTCCCTAGCCTATAATATAATCTACACATAACTTTTGCAAGGAGACAGTATGAATATTTTTGCTATCGAGGGCGACGTAAAGACAGGCAAGATTGACTGGATTGCGTCTGCTAAATCGCAGGACAACTATCGCGTGGTCAAGATGATCTTGGAATGTTGCCAGATCTTATCAACAGTATTGAACGAGCAAGGGGTCAAGGCTCCCTATCGCTCATTCAACCCTCGTCACCCCTCGTGCTTGTGGGCTGCCGAGAGTTCCACTAACTTTGAGAACTTGATTATCCATTGTGCTTCTATGATTGATGAATACAACGAGCGCTTTGGTAAGACACACAAGTGTAAGGAAGTGTTGAGGCAGATCGTCAAGTTGTATGACGCAACTCGTTTCCCTCGCCAAGAGGAGACACCTTTGCGGCTTGCTATGCCTGACGAGATGAGGCACGACAACCCTGTCTTGGCTTACCGCAAGTTCTATGCTAGCAAGCCAAAGGTCCGATACCCAGCGGGCAAGGTTCCTAATTGGTTCCCACTCCTGCGAGGCACCCAACCATTCCAGATTGTGGAGAGCAAATGAGCAAAGCATTAATGTTAGGAACGGGGCTATTCTTAATAGCACAAACCCTCGTATGGTTTCAAGCCAACTCACAACTGGTGTGGGACTGGTGGAAGGACAAGCCTTTCGTAGCGGCTGTGGTGTTCTCCCTGCCAATTGCTCTATCGTTTTGGTATGCAACAAGATATATCTACGAAGCCACGGGGGAACTATGGACAGCTAGATATGTCGCCTTTGGTGTATCGTTTATCTCTTTTCCTCTATTGACGCACTACTTTTTAAACGAGTCTATGTTCACCCCTAAGACTTTGGTATGCACAGGGTTAGCAATCTTAATTATTTGTATCCAGTTTTTTTGGAAATAATACTTGACTTTTGTCTTAGCCTATAATATAATCAGACAATAATTTAACAGAGGAGAACCAACGAGAATGAGTATTTTTGAGGCAGAAGATTTTGGTGAAATTAGAAAAAACAGACAACAAGATAATTGGAATCAAGTAGTTGAGTCTGATCTAGGGCGGGGGGTTAATGAAAAGGCTTTGGGCAGAGTAGTTGAGTATACTGGTCTTACAAAAAATCAATTGCTGTCTGAGTGCAACAAGGGACCACTGTTTGCAAAAGTCCTGTCGCAGTACGTTGCAATCAATTCGTCCCGCCAAGGATCAGCAGACGAGACATATGTAATTAAAGGAATTGCGGGTGCCCTACTTGAACACGGAATCGACATTCAGAAGTGTGGCACAAATGATTTGGTACCAATAAAAGGGTCTAGCATCATTATGCAGAGGTCTGCGGCAAAAAAGAAATACAGCAAGAATCAGATGTTAAAGTCTTTCGATTTTCGTGGGAACAAAGGAGGCACAGAAATACTTGGATTTGCAAAAGTCAAACTTGGCGCAGGTGGACATCAGGACAACGTTATTCATGAAACAGACGAGGTGGTCAAGTGGGCTAAGAAATACGGATGCTCCAAGACTCTGTTTATATTTATGATTGACACCGATAATCCAAAAGAATTTTCTAATCTAAAGTCAAATCTGCCTAATAATATTTTCATTGGAAACCACAAGGAAGTGCAACAATGGCTGATCAAACGATAGAAGAAGAAGGCGTTAATGAAAAGGAAAAGAAGCAACAACTGGCACAGTTTTATACGACAAACTATAATTACATCTTTCAAGGTTTGTTAATTCCAGAAGGATCGCCTATAGTTGAACCTTTTGTTGGCACAGGCTTGTTGAGAGATTGGGCATTACAATCGGGTGCTTCTCAAGTTGAGACCTATGATGTAGACCCGAAGATTGAGTGTAGTGAAATCAGAGATACGCTTCTCAATCCTCCTGATTACAACAACAAGTATGTCGTTACTAATCCTCCTTTTCTTGCGAGGAACAAAGCGAAAGACAAGACACTGTTCGAACTGCATGGGGCTGGTGATCTATATAAGTGCTTCATTAAAACGCTTATAAGTGGGGAAGTTATGGGGGGCGTTATAATTACCCCTCTTAACTTCTTTTGCGACGAGAGAATGACTAAAGTTAGAGATTTATTTTTGTCCTCTTATTGTGTGGAAAAACTAAATATCTTTGAAGAAACAGTCTTCGATGATACAACTTATACTATTTGTTCTTTTCAGTTTAGAAAATCAGAACAGCCTCTAGAAAACCAGAACATACAAGCAACAGTATTCCCAAGTAGAGAAGACATAACTTTGGATGTGTCTAAAAAATATGATTGGAAAGTAGCGGGGCATTTGTTTGAGAAAGTAGAAAGTAAATATAAAATTGGAAGACTTGCTTACAGGGAAGTTATCAACAATAATGGATCAAAGTATCATTATGTTTCTGCAATTGATAGATCTAAGGCGACTAATATTTTTATATATGCAATTGATGGCGGATCAGATGATGGTGCGATAAGGATGACACTCAGGGACAAATACTTTTATGGTATACCGACAGATAGGAGTTTCGCTACCTTAACTATTGAGCCACCTATTTCCAAATCCAAACAGACTGAGGTTATAAGTCTGTTCAATAGACAACTGAGAGAGCTTAGAGATAATTACAACAGCCTTTTCTTGACCAATTTTAGAAACTCTACAAAAAGTTATGCTAGAAAAAGAATTGGCTTTGCCATGGCTTATAACATGGTTAAGAAAATACTGAATGATATCGAGGGCGACGTAAAGACAGGCAAGATTGTGGTTAATCATGGTAACTCTTGACCTGCACGGCACAAGGCACGAAGATGCAGCGAACAGGCTGTTAGAGTTTGTTGTATTCAACGAGCCTCCGTACAGGATTATCACTGGCAACTCATTGAAAATGAAAGAGATTGTGAAGAAAGTTGTTGACAAGTGTGAATATTTTTGCTATGCTGAAAGCGTTCACAATCAGGGTAGCGTAATCATAACAGAGAGGGAATGGTAATGGATTTAAAGTTTTATAGAATGAGAGCGAATGCTAAACTACCAGTAAGGGCACACAAGACAGACGCAGGAATGGACCTGTTCTATTGTCCTAACGGCACTCGTGGTGCTAGTATGCTGGACAACGGTGAGTATTGGCTTTCCGCTAGGTCAAGCAACTTAGTCTCTACTGGATTAAAGACAGAAATCCCAGAAGGTTACATGCTGGAGATCAAGAACAAATCAGGCATCGCTTCTAAACGACAACTCATTGTCGGTGCTTGTGTCGTCGACCCCGGCTATGACGGGGAGATCTACGTCAATCTACACAATATTGGAACGGAGACCCAGAAGATTAAGCCGGGAGACAAGATTGCCCAAGCAGTACTGGTTCCAATCGTCCATTGCGGCATCGAGGAAACTTCCGAGGATAATCTCAACCAAGGCTCTTCTCGTGCCGCCGGAGGCTTTGGCTCAACTGGTGACCGCTAATGGGCAAACTAACCAAGAAGGTCACAAGAAAAAGGGAAGTCCAAGCAAAGAAGGTCGCAGAAGAAACCCTGACTAGGCAAGTGTCTATGTTCGGGCTGCGCCCTGATGCTTGTTCAACCTGCTCGGCTCCCTTCGACAAGAACAGCAGAGATATGGCTATGACTTGGCGAGTGGTTGTTAATGAGCAAGAGAAAAGAGTAACCCTAATCTGCCCCGACTGTCATCAAAAGATTGACGAGGGCATAGAAAAAGTATTTGGAGGAACAGATGACGAAGCAGGAATTTAAAGAGTTCTGTATTGAGAACAACCTACGCTATAAGAAGGATGCTTGTGGAGATCCGATCTCCCCGAGCAGGAAAGGATTAAAGACAGACCAACTCTACTGGACAGGTTCGGATGAGATCGGAGTTTACGCTGAGAGGCAATCGCAAAAGAAGTTTACTTTCCTGAAGAAAAGACTGGTGGAAGAATACGGTCTTCGTATAAACCAAGATGCAGACACAGACTCTACATTCATCGCAACGAAAGAACAGGCAATAAAAGTTGCAAGTTATTTAGGTTGCGCTAAAAATGCTGTGTCCCAAGAGACGCGAGATAAGATGAGTCGACTAATGAAGGAGAGGCTACACAATGACTAGCATGAGTTTTGACGATGTATTGCTGGTTCCCCAGTATTCAGACATAGAAAGTAGGAAGAGTTTGTCGACTAGCAATCAATTGGATGACAACATAACACTTGGTCTTCCTATTATTTCCAGCCCAATGGATACTGTGACGGAAGTTGATATGGCTTTTGCTATGGATACACACGGAGGCTTGGGAATTATCCACCGATACAACACAGTAAATGACCAAGCCCGGTTGGTGAAGAAAGCCAAGCTAAAAGGTATGGATAATGTTGGGGTAGCCATCGGTGTAACCGGAGACTTCTTGGAGAGGGCACAGGCGTTAGTAGAAGAAGGGGCAAACGTTCTTTGCATTGATGTAGCGCATGGGCACCATTCTATGGTAGAACGAGCGATCCAATCCTTAAAGTCGGTATTTGGAGACTCGCTCCACATTATGGCTGGCAATGTAGCAACAGGTGAGGGAGCCAAAGATCTAGCCAACTGGGGTGCAGACAGTGTTCGCGTCGGGATTGGCGGAGGAAGCATCTGCTCTACTAGGTTGGTGTCGGGGCATGGCGTTCCAACATTCCAAACCATCATAGATTGCGTTGAGTATGGTTGTCCCGTCCCTATCATTGCTGATGGAGGAATAAAGACTAGTGGAGACATCGTAAAGGCTTTGGCTGCTGGTGCTGACTTTGTTATGCTCGGCTCAATGCTGGCTGGGACAGATCAATCCCCCGGACAAGTATTCGACAATGGCAATAAGAAATACAAAGTCTACCGTGGCATGGCATCAAGCGAGGCTCAAGTTAATTGGCGAGGGAAGACTTCTACACCAGAGGGCATCTCCACCACCATCCCATACAAAGGGGATGTGAATGCTATCTTGGGTGATTTGAAGGGCGGCATCCAAAGCGGTATGTCTTACTCTGGCGCAAGGACTGTTAGAGATTTACAAGCCAAAGCTAAGTTCATTCGCCAGACACCAGCAGGTCAGTCGGAGAGTTACACACATATTCTATCAAGGAACTAATGAGCGACAGTCATGAAATAGATTACGGAAATCTCAACAAGGTAGTCCAGTTCAAGGAGACCGACAAGAGACACGCCGACCTACGCATTCGTCTTCACTATGATGGATTTTATCAGGGTGAATTCTTTAGGGATATTATAACTGGCTATCTTAGTGGAGACGAAAATCTCATTGCATATGTAGAGAAAGTCAAGGAAGAGAAGAAAAAATATAACAAGGGCAAGCTAAAGAAAGGCAAGTCTTTGAGAAAGAAAGGCAAAGAAGTAGAGAAGCAGTTTGCTTTAAAAGACGACGAGATAGAAAGTATATTTGATATTATTGAACAGGAGTTCCCAGACCTATGAAATGTTATAAAGAGTGTGAATCAAACAACGAAAGCTGCAAAGAAAAAGAATGTAGATTGTGGATAGATTACGAGGAAGATTTGAATTGCACAATGGTCGCAGTTAATAATCATCCAGATAATTATATGACTCTTAGAGAAGTAGCTGATAGGCTTGGCGTTTCTTTCGTGAGGATCAAACAAATAGAAGAAAAAGCCTTGAACAAACTAGGTATTACTGGAAAGACGTTGAAGAAGTTCTTAGAGAAAAGCGAGACTAGGTAATAAAGGCATAATTTTATGTTGCTTTTTGTTAAGCACATAACTATTTATTAATGATTTTGTTTCATTTTTGATATAATACAAGGAGAACTAGAAATGAAGAACGACAATATGTTAAACGAGAGTACTATCCGCCGCTTTATGAAGTTGGCTACCATCGGAAGCCTCTCAGAGCAATTCGTTGAGGATAAACTCAAAGAAGAAGAAGACATCGAAGAGTCCACCGAAGAAGCTGTTGAAGAAGCAACAGAGGAACCAGTGGAGGAATCTACCGAAGAGGTAGATGAGAACTTCGAGATGCCTATGGTTAGTGACGAAGAGGAAGAAGACATGGGTGCTGAGTTACCTATGGCTGATGCTGATGCTGATCTGGAAATGGACATGGGAATGGACGCAGAAGAACCAGCCGCCGAAGCAGGTGGAATGGTTTCTGTTGATCAGTTGATGTCTGCACTTGAGAAAGCGCTTGAAGATGTCCTCGGTCAGGAAGTAGAGGTTTCCCAAGACGGTGAAGAAGAATTGGACATGGATGCAGGTGCAGAAATGGACATGGACGCTGAGTTGCCTATGGCTGACGCTGGTGAGGAAATGGATGCAGAAGAAGAGGAAGAAGACCTCGAAGAGGGTAGCCCAAAGACAGATGTCGTTGAGCAAGTTTACGCCCGTGTTGTACAGAGACTTACGCAAGAATCAAAATCAAACAAAAAAGTAAGATAACAGTTGCATTTCTAATGTATCTTTGGTATAATACAGGGGTGATCCAATAATGGATCCCCCTTTTTTTTTGGAGTAAATATGGAACTTTGGTTAGCAGCCTCGCTATTCTTTGGTGGTGCCCTCTGTTATGGCATTGTAGCCAAGTTCATGAAGATCGTGCATGGCTATGAGTTTGTAAAGAACACAACCGACCAGATGGTTATGCTTCTTATTTCTGTCTCACAAGATGTCGCCTTCATCAAGTCGCTAAAGTATGAGACGATGGAAAGTATGAAAGTCTCAGAGGATCAGATTGAGGTGGTTAAGAAGTTGGATGCGGAAACGTTCAAGGCTTGGAAAGAGATGACCTTCCTTAAAATAGTTCAGATATATCCAAAACAATATGTTAAATTGTTGAATGGTTATGACTGGTCAAAGGTGACGAAGAGTGTCGACGAGTTGTATAAATAACATGTTACCAAAGGAAGACATAATAAACTTCATCAAGAGATATGACGAAGACTTTGGAACAAGAGAAAATATTTATTATGCAGCAAAGGCATTTAAAACAAACTCGGTAATTAATTACCTAGGAAGCATGAAAGACACCGACAGTCTAAATTATGATGAGGCAGAACAGGTGTTTAATCTTTTGATAAAGTATTTAAAAGGAGAGGCAGATGTTGATTGGGAAGACGGAAAGGTACTTTTTAAACTAATAGAGGGGGATAGTCAAGATGAGCAGTAAAATAGTTAAGACTAAAAAAGATAAGCAAGAAGAAGAGGAACCCGTAGAAGAGATCGAACAGGTAGAGGCTCCTACTGAAGAAGAGATGCAAGAACTTTCAGAAATGTTAGAACAAGCATTGACCCCAAGGAAATCCTCCATTCCCGAATTAAGGGTAGCCCAACTCTACGGAGACATTGACGACAAGATGGCTACTGATATCATTTCAGCCTTCCTTATTCTAAAAGAGTCAGGCAAGGAGTTGGTATTGGAAGAAGACCAAGCGGAGCCAGCAACCATCTACCACCCATTTGAACTAATCATATCGACTGCTGGCGGAACTGCTGTTGATATGTTTTCTGTATATGATGTGATGAGGCAAACACAGGAGACTTGTGAAATACACACTTACGGTCTTGGTCGCGTGATGTCGGCTGGCGTTGTCCTTCTCGCAGCGGGAACCAAGGGCAAGCGTAAGATTGGTGCTAACTGTAGAGTAATGATACACTCTGTGATAGGCGGGCACCACGGTGCTATCCATGACCTTGAGAATGAAATGGAAGAAGTGCGCTGGGTTCAGGAGCAGTATAGCAAAGCACTCTGTGCCGAAACAGATCTTACACCAAGGATGTTAAAGAAACTAATGTCTCGTAATGTGAATGTATATCTCACAGCACAAGAAGCAGTTGAGTATGGCATTGCCGACATTATTGTTTGAGGATAAAGAATGAAAGAACTACTAACAGAGTGGCGAAAGTTTGTAAATGAAGTCGAAAACCCCAGTCTGAAGGAGCGGGCTGACGTTTGGGACGTTGGTCGATGGATGTGGAAGCAAGAATTTGATGACCCCGATGTTACAATAGACACCTTGCTAGAGCAAGTGCTTAATCGCCTCTTTGTTATATCGGAGTTTCTTTTCCCAGATGACCCAGAAGAAAATGAAGAGTTGGGCAGTGGCGAGGGTTTTGTTAGAGATTATATGAGTGAAATTCTTGGCAATACTTCGGTCTGGTTTGAGAACCACGAAGTCAAAGAAGAAGACGAGGACAAAGCAAGGGCACTAAAAACCTTTGTTGATTGGCTCAATAGAAATATAGATGAGATGATAAAGATAAGCGACTCAGGCGATTACGAAAATGTTATGAACTCAAAGGCACACAAGATTTTGCGACGGATCGCAGAAGATGAGACAGGCAATATGCTTGTAGCCTTGGGAGCACAACTGGATAAGTTTTAGAGGATAAAGAATGAAAGAACTAGACCAACTTGTAGAAAACTTCTTCCAGCCTAAGCGAGATACACTTGGGCTAGACCAACTCGTTGAGATGGTTGAGGAGTTGATGGGCGAGAAAAAGAAAGTAGACCCAGAAGTTTTAGATGCTATTGAGAGAAGAGCAGCTTTGATAGATGACATCTTTAGAGCACTACAGGCAGCAACAGAAAATGAAGTAGAGATCAAAAAACAAACTCCTAGCATCATGGTAATCGACAGAGCAGGGAACAGAATAACCAGAGCGAAACTGATTGATCAAATTAAGAAAAAGGTCCAGCCAGAAAATGGATCTGGATTTAGCTTAGAGCCAAAGATGATCCATACATCCTCTAAATCTGGAAAGCAATCAGTAGTGCGTCAGATTATTGTGAAGCATGATAAGCTAAAAGATTATTCAATAAGACTTAAAAGAGGAGTAGGGCAGTCTGGTCTAGACTCTACAAAGTTTGAAGTGAATCTTGCAAACGCCATGAACAACTTCGAGCCTCCCTTGGAGACAGGAGACGCAGGAGAGGAATACAACGAGTTAGCAAAAGATATTATCGCCCAAGTGAGAAACGATATACCGGATAAAAGGTATCAGAAACTTGCAAGAAAAGGCATAGAACTTAGTAAGTTGTATTCTGGAGCGGGTGTCTCCTCGAACGAACCTAAGACAGACTTGATTTCCGACGATGGCGAAATAAGAATATCAGTAAAGAAACACCCAAAGGCTCAGGCTGCTTCAGCACAAGGTCCAGAGGCAGCAGCACTATTCTTGGCTGCTACTAGGGAATATCTTGAAGATAATGAGCAATATGGATTTGCTGGGAAGTATTCAACAGCCGCCAAAATAAAGAAGCTCTTCAGATATGAGAGTGATCTAGCCGTCCTAAAAGGCAAGAGTGAAGAGGAAGCGGCTCGTATTAGACAAGAGAGAGTAAAGCTCTTGGACGACATCCTCAAAGCAGGGACAAGCAAAGAAGATGCTGCTCGAATCAAGAAAGAAAGAGCAAAGCTGTTGGACGACATCCTCAAAGCAGGGATAAGCAAAGAGGATGCTGATCGAATTAAGAAAGAGAGAGCAAAGATCTTGGACGACATCCTCAAAGCAGGGATGATGGACGATACTTTAGAAATATACTTGGTTAAAGAAGCATACCTTGGATCTCGCAAGTTTGGTAAAAATTCTCAAGAGGCAGTTCCAAACTATTTCCTAACTTGGGATGATCTTTTGCAGAACACTAGTTTTGTCCCCGCCTCTGAGTTTCTTGAAAAGGCTATAAAAGACACGAGAGTAGATCTGCGAGGACGAGGCGGATCTCGTGGCTTATCACTTAGAATAGACTTTGAAGCAAAATAATACTTGACAAACCCACCACAATAGATTATAATATACCGACCAGACCAACAACGAGGTAGAAATGTCTAAACAATATGATTCAGGTCAGACCCTTCAACAGAAGATTGCTAGGGGTATTGATGTCTTAGCTGATAATGTAGCAGCCACCATGGGACCACGAGGACGCAACGTCATCCTACACCAAGCAGGTTCCAACCCAATCATTACAAAGGATGGAGTAACAGTAGCCAAGTTCGTTGACTTGGATGATCCCTTTGAGAATGTTGGTGTCCAAATCCTAAAGCAAGTAGCCGACCAGACCAACTCTGACGCAGGAGATGGGACAACTACCTCAACTGTATTGGCTCGTGCTATTTATAAAACAGCCCAACAGTATGTTCTCGCTGGCTCATCCCCAGTCGAACTCAAACGAGGGATGGAGAAGGCAGTAGATGTTATTACCAGCCGACTTAAAGACAGCGCCCACCCAATCAAAACCAAAGAAGACATCGAGCACATCGCCACCATCTCAGCCAACGGAGACAAGACCATCGGCAGTCTAATCGCAACCGCAGTCGACAAGGCAGGAAAAGACGGGGCTATTACAGTAGAAGAGGCTCGCTCCATGAAGACAACCTTGGATATTGTTGAGGGTTTCCGCTTTGATTCTGGCTTCTTATCTCCACAGTTTATCAACGATGAGCGACGTTCTGCGATTACCTACCACGACCCACTCATCCTCGTGACTGATGCGAGAGTTGATTCTGTCGAAGATTTGCTCCCGGCTCTTGAACTGGTAGCGAGGGAAGGTCGACCCTTCGTGATTGTAGCCGAGGAAGTTGAAGGTCAAGCACTCGCCGCCCTGATCATGAACGCTGCCAGAGGAACTATGAAAGTAGCAGCAGTCAAAGCTCCTCGTTACGGAGAGGAGCGCAGGAACATCTTGAATGACTTAGCGCTTTCAGTCGGCGCAACTCTGATTACCAAAGAGAAAGATCTTACCTTACGTGACGTTAATCTATCTCACTTTGGAACGTCCAAGAAAGTTGATGTGACCAAGCATCTCACAACCGTCATCGATGGAGTGGGGGACGGCGCTGCTATCCAAGAGAGAATTGGTATCCTACGAGAGCAAGTAGCCCAATCACAAACAGACCAAGAGGGTGAAGCAATCCAAGAACGGATCACCAGATTGGCAAGCGGCGTTGCTATCATCCGAGTAGGTGCCTCAACCGAAGTAGAGATGGTCGAGAAAAGACACAGAATCGAGGATGCCTTGGAAGCAGTTAGGGCAGCCAAAGACGACGGCATTGTAGCTGGCGGAGGTATCGCTCTCCTCCGGGTTGTACAAGATCTTGAAGTAGAGACAGAGAACGCTGAACAAGCCCAAGGTGTTGAAATCATCAAGGAAGCCTGTTACGAACCTATTAAACAAATCCTGATTAACGCAGGTAAGTCGGCTGATGTCGTTATCAACAACATCCTACAAAACGATCAAGCCGACATTGGATTGGATGTAGCTACAGACCAGTATGTGGATATGTTTGAGGCTGGTATAGTTGATCCAGTGAAGGTTACTTGCTGTGCAATCCAGAATGCGATGAGTGTTTCTTCTACATTGCTTACAACGAATCATGCGATTATACAATAGGGCAAACTATTTATTGTGATATGAGAAACCTTTGGTATAATAAGTTCAAAACAAAGCCTGAACATAAGGAGAGTGATATCTCTATTCGTATCGGTGTGTTGTGCGCTAGTGAAGCCATTAGTGAAAGCGCCCGTGGCTTCCTCCATTCCCTACAGGAGCAGTATAATAAGAACGGAGGTTTAACCGCGAGGCAATATGAGGCTCTCAAAGAAGCTGAAGAATATATAACCCCAGAAGCAATCAAGCGACACAACGAATGGGCAACGACATTCAGTGCAGAGAAGAGAGAAATCCTTTTCATCTGTGCCAAGTACTACAAAGATTCAAATTACTTCTATGAGATGTCTGCTAGGGTATTGAACGACCCAGACTATATTCCGATGGAGTCTGCTTACACATCTATGTGTTTGAACCAGTATGCTCAACGGGTAGTGGAAGCAACCTTATCAGAGCCAAAGTTCGACAACGGAGCAGTTGTAACCTTGAGGAAGAACTCTCGCTCTGTCGATCACTTCTCCATCGGAAACCTAGCCATAGTAATAAGGTCGGGACACCTGCCAGTTATAACAGCAGCCAAGGGATCCAAGAGATACGAGGTGCTCCCATTTGGATCAGACAAGACGACTATCATTGAAGAAAGATATCTTAAGAAAGGTATTGACAAGAAGAAGAAAGTATAGTAAGGTTAACCCGAGGTAACGAAATGAAAGTAAAGATATCTAAAACAATAGACATTGGTCAGATCCCCATTGAGGTTAGAAGAATGCTAGACCAAGCAAAGAACCACTTGATCTATGGTCTACCAGCGAACATGAATCGAGTTACGATGAAATCCTTATCATCAAATGGAGAAGAATTCTTTAAAACGATTGAAGAGATTGATCTCTTCAGGAAAGAGCTAACTGCCCTCGACGAATCCGTGCAGGAAGTCCAGAACATCCTCAAGGGATATAAAGAGGCTGTTATGCCAGAAGTAAAGCAGCCAGAAGAAGAGTACAGTGAAGAGGAGACTGTCCAAATATCGGATATTGAGGAGGAATATGAATACGAAACGGATGAGGTGGAAGATGAAGAAGGGTGATCTTGCTTGGTTACCATCGGCAACCTCGCTGCTACAGTTCTCAAACGAGGATGACCCAGAGTCAGGTGTCGCTTGCTTCTGCTACCCGAAAGCTCCGACTCATGTTCTGGTCTTGGGGGAGATAACTGACACATACTACAAGATAGAATACCGTGGAGGCAGGTGGGCAGTCCCAAAGCATTACCTCTATGAATTACAGGAGGCAACCAAACATGCTAGTTAAACTAATAGAAATCTACAACAAGAAGACTTATGCATCTACTGCTGATGGAAAGGTGGAGGAGTTTTCGCTGCGAGAAGTATTCGTCAATCCAGAGCATGTTGTGTGCATGAGAGAGAATGATAAACTAAAGACAAGATTATCAGAAACTCCCCTAGGAAAAGATATACACCCAGCCGAGGGTTTTACAAAGCTTTACATCAACAGAGGGCAGTCAGGCATCGACTTGGATGTTGTGGGAGACTTGAACGCTATTCAGAGCAAACTTCACGGGAGTAAGTAGTGAACGATAACAAGACCTTCTATCTTTATACGGTACCGGAGTGTTCTTACTGCACCAAGGCTAAAGAACTGCTAGTGGAAAAGGGATACAATCATCTAGCGATGGAACTAGGTCATGACAACCCAACCCTCATCAGGCTTAAGGAAGAGATGGATTGGGGCACAGTCCCGATGGTATTTGAGTTAGAGGGGAGAGATCACAAGTTTGTCGGAGGCTATACAGATTTGGTCGACTACCTTGGAGGAAAAGAAAATGACTGAGGAAAAACCAAAGAAACTCTCATATGCTATGTCCGAACCGAGTGCTCGTATACAACTCAAAGAGGCAAAACTATACTCTATCAAGGCTAAATCTTTAATAGAACTGTATTCTTGCAATGATCTTGTTGTCAAGTATCGAGATCCGGCAGTAGAAACATTGGCAGAGTACCTAACCAACGTAAGATTTTATGCCGAGTTTTTAGAAAGACAACTACAATCCGACAACAGAATGAAAAATAAGAAGACAGGCACAGAACAGATTGTTATCGATACAACAGACTTTACTATTATGAATGGCTACTTAATAGTTATGGCGGCATGTGAGAACGAATTAGAAACGCTTGGCATTTCAATGCAAACGCACTAACGGAGAAATAAAGTGGAAACTAAACCAGTAGAAGAGCAAAAGCAGGAAGAGATACAGGAGGTTAAGGTCGACCTCAAGCCAAAGAAGCCAGCGAAGTTGGCTCCCCAAGGCATCAGTACCTTTACTGTGTGCCGCCTCAGTGACGAAAGCGGTATATCTGGAACAGGTGTGGTCATCGAGGGCATTGTATTGGCTACTGGTCAGTGCGTAGTTCACTGGCTATACCCTGCGCCGAAGGGATCTATCGCTATCTTTGATAGCATCAGTGATTTCATCTCTGTGCATATCAAGCCCCACTTGGGAAACGAGTCCATCATTACATATGAGGACGGAGAGCAGCACCTATTTAAGAGCGACGGCACGAAAGAAGTTAAGATGCCTTCCGAACCAGAAGAGGAGACAAAAGAATAATTTTTTAACATCTGCCCCTTGACAACAGTTACATGTTTTGATAGGGTACAAAAGAACATTACCACCTAGGAGGAAGAACAACTTGAATAACGTAGAGCACAAAAGTGAACTTGAGTATGATATCTGGCAACCGAGTGAGATAAAAGGTCGACCTGATTTGAATGTGACGATTAGGCTCGTCCCGATTTCTGAGAGAGCGGAGCAACGCATACAGGAATACGGAGACGTAATGAAGTTGATGCACATTTCACACTCTGGTCCTTTTGAGTGCAACGAAGAGCAGATTCTGGTAATGTCTCTTAACGAAAAGTGGCAAGGATGGTTCCGAAATGGGACCGATGTTAACTTCGAGTTGACCTAAAAGCAATACCAAAAACTATTTATGTAGATGAACATCTACGAAAACATAGGGAGCATCCGAGTCGGAGACTTGGTAGCACTCAAGGGTACAGGCTCTAAGGAGGAAGGTCCGATAGGGATTGTACTCTCCGAGATAGTCGTCACCTCCTTCCCAGTCACCGGCAGGAAGCAAGCATCGCTAGAATATCGTTGCTGCATGGTCGGTAAGAATGGAAAGATGATTACTATGACGTTTTCGGAGCGCGACCTCGTGGTTTTGAGCGGGGCGGGGGCAGATTAATTAACGCAGTCGTAGGCAAACGCCGCGATTTTTTTCGCCAGATTTTTTATATGAGCAAGCTAACAGACGAATTGCTAGGCATCAAGGCAGACAAATTTGCAGTAGGCGACCTAGTTAAAACAAAGAACACTAGTGATGCATACGATATGCCATGGCTAGGTATCATTACTAGCGTTACCTTGTTGAGAAATACGGAAGGCGAAACACGCAACTGCTACACCGTGGATTGGGTAGACAGGGAAGCTACAAAGATATTGTGGTACGATTGGTATGATGAGGACTTGCACCTAGTCCAGTTGGGCGCAAACTGCTAGCACAAGCTAAGGAAAGAAAGGGGACCGAATGGTTGGGAGAAAGCAAGTTCAAAGTAGGGCAACTCATTGCCTGTTATTATAAGACTATCCCACCAACACCCCAGTGGAATCCTTTCATTGAGGGTCGCCCAGCCATCATCACCAGTGTTAAGACAGCCATGGGAACCAAGGAGACAAAGTACTTCTACGACATAGCTGTTATAACTTGGGAAGGCACCATAGAGACTAGGCTGGTTAGTCAGGAGAACATAGTACTTTACGAAAGCTTGTCCGAGCTAGACCACGAGATAGAAGAGTTCCTCATGCAATACTACAAAAATTATCCACTCGCCACAGATTAACCCTTGACAATCCTTTTCCACTTTGTTATACTACTTACCATAGCAAAACCATGGGAGATACAATGAAGAAACTAGACATTATATTTGGGATTATCCTAAGTCTTTTAACCACTTACGCATACGCCAACGTCGGAATGCCCCCCGAACCTATCGAGTCTGGGTTAAGCGGAACAGACACTTCGTTTGTCGGTGCCCGCATCCTCTCACAAGGGGAGGAGATCCAAGGTGGCGACATCTACGCTGGTATCTATGACGATATCGAAACCCAAAACTACGGGTTCTGGCAGGGGGATACGCTATTCTTTGGTGGGGAGAACGAGGAGACAGGTAACACCATCGATGGTATTGCTGAGTTCTATTGGTTCGAGTCATCCATACCCAAGTCATCCGACTTCTATGTCATGGTACTTAAGGTTAAATCCTCGCCGAACATCATTGATGACTGGCAACTAGCCCAAGAAGACAACTGGCTTGGCGAGTTTATGTATGACATCCTACCTGCTCAATATGTCGAAGCAGTTATGAAAAATAGCGGCGAAGCTGGCGCTATTAGATGGGACTGGTCTGTTCCCTTTCAAAACTATAAGTGGGAACCCCTCAAGACAATTAACATGGAGCAGTCTTATTCTGCTGGCTATGATGCTAGTATCGCTGGGGGTGTCGAGGGCAACGCTGGTATCAAGGGAGACTTTAAAGAAGCTGGAGTCCTCGCTGATGCAACAGCCGGTGTTAACATTCAATCCAAGGGATATGTTAATGAATCATTCAAGGTATCTTCCCAGTATTCTGTGACCTTATACCGCTGGGAGATGGTTGTGTTGGGTGGTGCTGACAATATGGCTTGGAACCTTGTCATCTCCAAGGATGGTTCGACGGCGAATGACTCTGCTTATCATGAATACTTCGTGGTTGTTCAGGCTCCCCAAGGTACAGTGGTTCACCTAGAAGATCTTCATCTAGGTGCTACCTTTCGCAACAACAACGCTCTCTGGTTTGATGGCTGGGATTCTGTTTCAGTTACCCTTGGTGATATTATATGGACTCCCCCCTTTGATATCGAATGCTATGCGGGGAACTTAGCACCGGATGGAACATGCGGTGGGGAAGGTGTGTGTGCCGATGCTGTTCCAGTGTGTGCTAAGGGGCAATGGCTCTGCGCCGCACCAGAGTCCATAGAGTTAGAAGAGCTTACCTGCGATGGATTGGACAACGATTGTGATGGTTTGATTGACGAAGCGATATCCCAAGATTGCTTTAGTGTTTGCGGTAAGGGTCAGTCTCAATGTGTCTTGGGTTCTTGGTTGGCGTGCGATGCTCAGTTGCCATCCGAAGAAGAATGCAACGGGGTCGACGACGACTGCGATGGTCTTATTGATAACTCACCGGAGTGTTACCCAGAGCAGGTTGATTTCTGGTTGGATGAAGAAGAAGACACCGCAGACGCAGGAAGCACGGAAGTTGCTGATATCATTGAGGAAGAGGAAGTTGTTGAAGAAGACGCAGCCGACTCACCCAAGCAACCTAGCGGTCTAGACCCTGCTGAAGACGTAGAAACTTATGGTGATCCATCCTCTGCATTCGATTTCGCAGAGCCTGACGTAGCCGAGACAGAGATATTGGTTGAGGTGACAGAAGGTGGCGGTTGCAACGCTATTCCCTTTGGTCCCGGTAAAGCAATGTCCTATGCTTTTGTGCTACTTGTCGCTTCTTTCTTTGCTCGCCCTCGCGACTAAATTAAAATAAAATACTTCTTGACTTTTTCACAAATATCGATTAACATATCTTTATAACTTAACATGAGGAATAAAAATGCAGGACATTGTAGGACAGATTATGGCTTTTGAGCAAGGAGAACTAGAAGATGGCGAGGTATATGCCCTCTTTCAGTTTCTTTTAGACTCGGGTATGATTTATTCTTTACAGGGATCTTACCAGCGCATGGCTGGAGATTTACTATTGGCTGGGATGATTGACCAGCCAGAACATAACCACTGAATATAGGAGAACGCGATGAATAAGATAATCTTTATGCTGCCTCTGCTTGTCTTCGGCTGCGAAACAGAGGACTTAGCATACGGTGGAGGCTCAGTGCTGTATGAGGAAGTAGAGGACTTATCAGAGCCACCAGAGGATATCCAGCAATGCGAGGATGCATTCACGCCTTTCGCTTGGACACCTACGGCATGTGTCGCCAACAAGACAGGCGAGTGCTGCTATTGGATGGAACAGGCATCAGCCGGTGAGAGTTTCCGTGGCGAACCAATCGTCACAAACTGCCGCCATGATTGGTGCTGGGACAAATACCAGTGTGAATGGTTCCACCTTATAACAAAGTGTGATGGTTGATGCAGAGAGGTGATTTGGTTAATGTTCGCTCTCGCTTTGATAAGATGTTGGGAGTGATTTTAAACACAGAAGAAATAACAGGTGCATCAAAAACTTTTGCTAAGGTACTTTGGACTGACGGAACAATAAATGCGTGGAATACAAAATGCTTAGTGAGGGTCAGTGAAAATAGGAGACTTGGTTAGGAACAGATCGACGGGGCAACTCTCTGTTATAACTGGAGTGGGGAAAGCTGAATTGACTACGTGGCTAACCTTATACGATGGATCAAACGGACAAACCGTTTATCACGCTGTATACTTTGAGGTAGTAAGCCCAACAAAGGAGCAAGAAGATGCCAATTAAAAGATATGAGCCTCTAGGCGAGAACCGCTTCAAGCCGGGAGATTTGGTTAGGAGGATGATGGCAAGTCATTACACCGACAATAAGACTTCTGATGCAATCGGTGTAGTGCTAGAGTCGACATGGCCACTATCAAAGGTGTATTTTTATGATACGGCAAAAGAAGAAGTGTGGAACCAAAAGGTTTTAGAAAAGATTAACAAATGAAAAAGATTATACTTTTAATAGTAGCCCTTGGTTTTCACGGCTGCGAAACAGAACAAGCACAAGAACCGGTTGAGGTAGACACCTCCCAGTGTGGGAACGGATTAAACCAATTCGAGCTACCATACAAAAACATTCAAAATGATTTCTGTGAGAAGAAAATCGGTAAGTCCTGTTGCGAATGGACTATATCGGAAGGCTGCACGGAATACTGGTGTTTCGAGGTTGCGTACAACTGTTGGAAAAAGAACGACTATTATTCTGAGTGCGACTAAAACCACTTGACATCATTACAACTATTTGTTAGACTATTATTTGGAGGCTTAAATGGAACACCTAGGACATATCTTTAATTGCCATGGCGAATGGGCAATGGCTGGACCGCTAATGGGAAGCCTACTTCTTGTTGGACAGTGGATCAAAATGAAGGGGGAGAACTAAATGAAAATCGGTGATTTGGTCGAGTTATCAGCAAAGGGCAAGACCTTAAAAGTCTGCAAGGAATTCACAGGCATGGTTGGTTTGGTCTGTGGAATGGATTTCTCCGAGAAATTCGGGAAGAAAGAATGGTATTACATAGATTGGTGCGGCGGCAAGAAAAACATGGCTCATCTTAGGACTGACCTGAAATTTGTGGGAAAAAGATAATGTGTTTAGGTACTCTGGTTTCCAACAAGGAATTAGGCAGAGGCTTGGTGGTAGAGAACGAAGGATCTGGGTGGCTTGTGTGTTGGTATGAATATGGTCGAGGAGGCAAACTCATGAAGACTGTTGTATATAAAACCAGCACTTACCCATTCCGTTGGTCTTGTGGTGGAGGCTTTGGAACTGTTGCTGTCCTATCATTAGGGAGAATGTAATGGCAAAGATCGGAGAGTTGAACGCAGGAGATTTAACAACTCATGTCGACAGGACTGACGATTTATTCATCGTCATCGGCTTTACGTATAGAGTCTCTCGCTGGGGCAACCGAAGGCTTATGAAATTGTTCTGCTCCGCAACGGGAAGGGTAGAGTTTATCCTTGAAGAACAGTTGGTTATAATTAATCCTGTAAATAGTGAAAAAAGTGCTTGACTTTAATTCTAAAGAGAGTATAATATTAGAGTAAGTCAAACAAGGGAGCGAGTATGATGATTGAGATTGATATGATGGGCGAAGAAGATGAGTCCATGTCTTGTGAAAACCCAGAAGCACCAGAAGTGTTTGAGCCAGTTGATGAACTTGACTATCTCTATAGAGATGAACAACTTCAACTGCAAAGCGTCTTTGAACTGTAAGGAGGAATGTAAAATGTCGGTAGAAGGGCGAAGAAGGTTGCTGGAGATACTAGCAACGATGGAAATCCCAGAGATGAGAATGACTCGAAGGGATTGGAGATGGATGATGCGTAATATAGCCATCAACAATGGCGAACATCCAGATTTGAGAGAAGCGGTCACATTAATGAAGGAAGCTATCAAAGTCGATGATAGAAGAATTTTAAAAGATTAGGAGAGACAATGTTAGAAGAGTTAAATAAAGTAATCGGAGAGCGAGTTAAAGAGGTGCTTCAATTCCACCTAAACGGAACACCAGAAGAGTTTGATGCTGCTGCCATGGCAGTCATGGGCGAACTCACCAATATGGGCGGCAGCTTGCAATCCATCGTAGGCAGCGGCGCAGGGATGGATAAGGCGACGAGTAATGAGGAAGACCAACAACGGCTAGCAGAACAACTGATGCAAGCCTTGACCGAAAGCTAATCTGGAGGAACTATGTTTACTATGTTTGAAAATGGCGATGAACTAATTTGGAATGCTGCCCTATCACTTGGGGTCGACGACGACAACGATGAACGCGAAGGTGGATGTGTTATCTACAAAGAGCGAACCGGAGCGAATACAGCCACCGTGAAACGTGGTCCGTATGAGTTTGAAGTATACTTGGACGAGTTAGAAAACCCTGATGAGTATTGATTGAGATGATTGCAACCCGAGCGGATAGTCCTTGTATTAAAATATGTATTTATGATTATGAGAAGGATTACTGTTCGGGTTGCGGTCGAACTCTTGATGAGATGACTGACTGGCGGAACTCTACCCCAGAACAAAAACAAATAATAATAGAAAATTGTAAAAAAAGACTTGACTCTCTCTCTGGTTCTTGCTATAATCATAGCACACAAGGGGAAAACAATGGATCAGATTGATATAAAGAATATGCTCGACTCACTCGCTGACTTTATTCCACAGGCTACTCTGTGGGAACAAGGCTTCTTTGAATCAGTCCAGCGCCAGTTTGGAAAGTATCATACTTTGTCTGAGCCGCAGATTAAGACCATCCAGAATATCTCTGCGAAGTTTTCACCAGAGGCGATTAAAGAACGCGAGTCTTGGTATGTCTCATGGGATGAAGAGAAAGCCGAAATCCTTCGCGTATGTGCCCATTACTATATGAATACTGGATACTTTCGCGACCTATGCGATGAAGTTAAGAGCGATGAGAAGTTTGTCCCGACACCAAAGCAATATAAATCGATGTGTGAGAACAAATATGCTGCAAAGGTTATAACTGCCCACCGAGCAGAGCCTAAGTTTCCTGTTGGCTCGCTTGTTACGCTGCGACATGCCATGGCTCGCTCTATTGAGTATTTAGTTGGCAATGTAGGGTGGATCACACCCGGAACTCAGCGCGTTGAGATAAATGTATTAATACTCTCAACCACAGAGCCTATTATATCTGCTGCTGTTGGAGCCAAAAGATATAAGTGCATGCCCATCGGCGGCACTAAACCCTTCTGTTGCGACGAAAAAGACCTTAAGAAGATGAAAAGGAGCAAGAAATGATTACTATTCTGGAAATACTATGGATTTTCTGGTCAGTTGTTATAAAACTGGCGACTATCGGCGGCGCAGGGTATATAATTGATAAGATATTCGATCTCTTACACACATTCCTCGATAGAAGCCAAGGTATTGTTGACGCAGAAATTGCAACTGCTTGATGTTTTAGGCAATAAAAATTGTTGACTTTACTTTAACTATCGCTTATAATAGAGACAACTTAAACAAGGGAGTATCCTATGAGAAAGTGTGGATTTTGTCAGAAACCAAACCACGACATCAGAACTTGTCATCAGAAGAAGACCTTCATGGCTCACTTCAAAACAGTCAATGCGGCTTATCGTCGGCGGGCACAAGAAGAGTTGTCTGCCATTGGATTCGGTGTTGGCACTCTGGTTACCCGGAGGGCTAGATTTTCCGACGAAACTGTTTTGTCTATGGTTACCCGGATTGACTGGGATTCTATTCACTGTGGAAGCGATGGCAGTCGATACAGTGTCGCCTTTGAAGACATCGGACCCAGACCACATCCGGCACGAGGTGGGAGCATCCTCCGTCTTATTAACCATATGTTTAGTCGCCCAATGATGGGGGAGATATATCAGAGAAAAGACGTATGGGAAAGGCACGTAGAGCTAGGTTCCGCAGGAATAAAAGTGGTTAGCCCCGTCGACCCCTTCTCGTTCAATCCTCCTGCACACTGGATAAGTGGAAAAATGCTTGGACTAAATAGTCCATTTGTTGATGGCGCAGGTAAGAATAGAAATATGCAGGATATGAATTGGGAAGCAGAACACTTCGCATACTACGCTGCTGTTCTCGGTCTAAAAGAAAGTGAAAAGTATTTTGCAAGTTTCCGATATTAAAGCGAAAATAAATGAAGAAAGTTGTTGACTTCCCTTGCGCGTTCTGTTATACTATTTATATAGAGAATTGAGAAAGATAATTGTTAGAAAAAGGAGTATCCCATGGCTATTGATTTTGCAACGTTTACAAAAGTTGCCCCCCATGTCGCAGCAGTCCGTAAGCCTGTTCTCATTAGAGGACGGCACGGAGTAGGTAAATCTGAGGTAGTATATCAGATTTCTGCTGCGCTCGGCATGCCTGTCGTTGAACGTCGAGCATCCCAGATGACCGAGGGAGACCTCGTTGGTCTTCCATCTACCGATGGGAATGTTACTTCCTTTAATCCACCAGATTGGTTCAAGACCGCTTGTGATAATCCGGTTGTGCTTTTCCTCGATGAGGTCGACCGAGCCACAATCGAAGTGCGCCAAGGTATCTTCGAGTTAACCGACAGTCGTAAACTGAATGGTCACACTCTCGACAAGGACACCCTTGTCTTTGCTGCCGTCAATGGTGGAGAGCATGGCGACCAATACCAAGTTGGTGAGATGGACCCTGCCGAGTTAGACCGTTGGACTGTGTTTGATGTTGAGCCTACCGTTGAGGACTGGCTCACTTGGGGAAAGGACAAGATTGATGGTATGGTCTGGGACTTTATCAATCAAAACCGAAGCCACTTGGAGCATACTGGGGATTTTGAACCTAACAAGGTGTATCCTTCGCGCCGGTCTTGGGCACGTCTGAATGATTGCTTTGTTCAGGCGAATCTTCTTGTCGAGGATGCTGATGCCTCTCTTATGTTCCCGCTTGCTACTGGCTTTGTGGGTTTCGAGGCAGCGGTGTCTTTCAAAGACTTCGTTGACAACTACGAGCGACAAGTAACCATCGAGAACATTCTTGATGAGGGCAAGATGCACTTGACTGACCGTTTTGGTATCAACGACCATAATGCTCTTGTCGAGAAGATGGAGGCAAAGGACATCTTTAAGGTCACTCTGTCCGAGGCTCGCGTCGAAAACTTGGCTCGATACTTCATGGTTGTACCGTCTGAAGTGGGCATGAAACTCTGGACTGTCCTAGGTCAGGGAGACAACGCTAATGTGATTGCTTTTCATGGTACCATTGTCGATGGCAAGTCTATCTCCAACCACTTGGTTGAATTGATGACTGGTAAAGATCTTTCTGAGGGCGATGAGGAATAAAATCGTAAGCCCTCGACATCATTTGAAAGAAAGTTCTTGCCTTCCTTACATTTTTCCTGTATAATAAGAGCATAACAAAACAAAGGAGTATCCTATGACTGAACAATTTGACCTTAACAAACACATTCACCGTCTCTTGATGGATGAACCATTCTTCGCGGCATTATCTCGCCGCGTCGATAAGCGGATTGATAAGAGTATTCCTACTGCTGGTGTTCGGGTCAATGCTAACACCGGTCACTTTGAGATGATTTACAATCCAGAGTTCTTTGAAGGTCTCCCAGATATTCAGCGCAAGGGTGTGATCAAGCATGAGTTCTACCACCTTATTTTTGAGCATGTTACTGGGCGGAAACCGACTGGTATTAACCCGATGGCATGGAACATCGCAACCGACTTAGCAATCAATTCTCATCTTATGGGAGAGCTTCCTGAAATGTGCTGCATGCCGGGACAAAAGCCTTTCGAGGATTATGATGTTGGGCTATCTTCTGAGGCTTATCTTGAGCAACTGAAAGAAGATGCTAGCAAGCAAGACGGTGGTGATGGAGATGGAAAGGGCGAAGGTCAATTTGATAGTCATGATGGCTGGGATGAGGTAGATCAGCAGACCAAAGAGATTGCAAAGGAGAGATTAAAAGATACTCTCAAGAAGGCAGCAGAGGAGGCATCTAACCAAGGTTGGGGTACTGTTTCCCAGCAGGTCCGTAAAGATATTATGGACCGTATCCAAACTAAGGTGGATTGGCGTAAAATGATGCGCTACTTTGTTAAGACTAGTCAGCGGGCTAGCAAGCAATCCAGCATGAAGCATATCAACAGACGATATCCTTATATCCATGCGGGACGTAAGGTTAATAGAACTGCTAAGATAGCTATCTCGATTGACCAGTCAGGTTCTGTTTCGGACCAGATGCTTAACGCTTTCTTTAATGAACTCAGCAACTTGGCTAAGTACGCTGAATTCACGGTCGTTCCCTTTGATGACCAAGTATTCGAGGACAAGGTTTATACTTGGAAGAAGGGAGAGCGCAAGAAGTGGGAGCGTGTCCTTTGTGGGGGCACTAACTTTGATGCTCCCACAGATTACGTTAACAAGCACGGATTTGATGGGCATATAATATTGACTGACTTGATGGCTCCCAAGCCAAAGTCTAGCAAGTGTCAGCGTATGTGGATGACAGTAAAGCAATTTGCAGACAGACCATACTTTACCACAAATGAGAGGGTCGTTGTAATCGACTAAACAAGAGGATACTAATGAATAACACCATAAAATACGCCCTAAGGCAGCAAACAGCGCACAAACTGCGTAGAATAGCCGAAGGTTGTTCCAAACGGGCTGAAAAAGAACTACACTACCTACAAGACAACCTAGAATATTTCCTAGAAACCAACGAAGAAATAGAAGAATACAACCACCTTTTAGACACCCTCGCCCAATTAGACTACTGAAAATCAAACTATTTTATAACTCCCCGTAATCTTAGGTGCTAATAAATGCAATAAACCTTGCATTCTTTGGCTACCTGATGTATAATATGAGTGTAAGTAAGAAAGGAAACAAAAGGAGTATCCTATGAAAGTCGGTAATCTTGTAAAAATGTTGCAAACAGTGGCGAAAGCACCGGGAACCAACCCGCCGCCTTGTGGGCTGTTTCATCTTCTTGAAATGTATCGCAACCCAGCACCACGTTTGAAGTTGCTGTGTTTGTTTACAGGTAAAATTTATATGGATGTGCGTCCGAGCGCAGTGGAGGTGATGAGTGCAAATCGGTAATCTTGTAAAAGTTCTATGCGATGATAATAAACTAGCGGTTATAGTTGATATGATTATGTCCCGCTATGGTGTGAGAGTAATGTTTCACGATGGAAGTGAAGCCTATGTAATGGCTAACGCTTTGGAGGAAGTAAACTAATGAGTGATCACAAATACTATGGAGCTAGCAAAGGTTGGATTGCCCCTAACGTGGGCGATTTGGTCGAATGCCAAACAGGTCGTAAGATAGAGCGCGGGGTTGTTGTTCCTCCCAACGATTATATAAAGAGGGACGATCTTTGGTGCCAAGTTGTGCTAGATGGAGGTCGGGTCAAGGTATTTCCCAAGAAGGATGTTAAAGTCATCCAGCGCGGAGCAGAGTGAAGGCTGGCGACTTGGTATATATCCGTACCCAGATGGCAATGGGTCTTATGCTAGTAGTGAAGAAGCATGAATGGATCAAGGATACGTGGATTCTCCGGGCTATTGACCCCGAGTATAATCATTGGTTGAGTTGGAAAGAATCTAAATTGGAGGTAATCAGTGAAAGTCGGTAACTTGGTAAGACACAAAGGGGCATATGATGTGCCCCCTTGGATTGGTATTGTTATTGGCTTTGATCCAGACGGCGATCCGATAGTTAGAACAACTCGGGGCAACTCGGGTGTTATTTGCCCCCAATGGATGCACAACGTGGAGGTAATCAGTGAAAGTAGGTAACTTGGTAAGATACAAAGGGGAAGATGCTGTGATCCCTTGGCTTGGTATTGTTATTGGTTTTGATGCAGACGGCGACCCGGTAGTTAGAAGCAACTCGGGCGTTATTAGCCCCCAATGGACGCACAACGTGGAGGTGATTGGATGAAAATCGGCAATCTTGTAAAACGGCGCGACCCGCCTTGGGGTTCAGAGCGAAACTTTGGTCTTGTTTTAGATGTGGAAACGGTTCAATACGCTCACATAGCCAAGGTCAAGTGGTCTGGAAGTGAAGACCCTCCATTAATGTATCGCACTAAAGACCTAATACTAGTAAGTGAGGCGAGATGAAAGTCGGTGACTTGGTAAGACATAATAGCTTTGATGATTTATTAGGTATCATTATCCGCGTTGAAAATCCTCAAGGCTTGCGGGCTTCTGATCGTATCGAAGTCTTGTGGTCATATGACCCCGGCTATGGTATTAACACTATCCATCACTCTGACAGATTGGAGGTAATCCGTGAAAGTAGGTAACTTGGTAAGAATGGTGTCTAAACTATCTAGTAGGGGTTTGGGTATTGTTATCGACTTGGAGTCAGCCCAATATGTCCATGCCGTTAGGGTTAAATGGCTTGGGAACGAAACGCCACCGCTTATGTATCGGATTCAAGACTTGAAAGTGATAAGCGAGGCAAAATGAAAGTAGGTGACTTGGTAGACGCTAATGAACACAGAGGGTGCAGCAGTTCCAAGCATAAGAATCCCTTTGGTCTTGGTGTTATTGTTGAGGTGGTTGAAGGATCGACCCTAAACCATCCCAGCGTTGGCGAGATATACTTGGGCGACGATTACGTTGTTGCTTTGACTAGTGGAAAGCAAAGGGCATTCGCCTCCGAGGAACTGGAGGTGATAGCATGAAGCCGGGAACATTGGTAAGATACAATAGCAGACTTCTTCTTGTCTTGGGAAAGACTGCCGTGATAAAGCGCCGCAGCAAGAAGGCAGACACGCTGAACACCGATGGATGGTATAGGTGCATCGAATGCGGTACCAACACGATTAGGGCTTATCATCCGGGTCAGCTTACAGTTATCAAGACAAAAGAGGAGTTTTACCTTTGAAGAATACGCTGCGAGATATTGATGGAACAGAGTTGAAGCCCGGTGACTTGGTTTGGCTGTATGACTACCGACCTGTTGAGTTGGCGATGGTGATTGGTGAGTCTCACAGGGAGAATATCCGAGTGCGTATGGTCAAGCATGATTACACCTTCACCGTGAGAGATCTCGACTGCGAGAAGGTCAAGCCCGGTCAGTATATATGTGACAAGGGTTGCTTGGCGATGAACGATATTGAATAAATAAGGTTGTTTCTCGTCTAAATAGTATGAGAAACCCATTCCTTTTAGAACTATCAATCACTTCATTACTTCTAGGTGTAGCATCGATACTTTATTTTCAATTATTTTAAACTATTTCACAAGTCTATGATTTTATAGGCACTAATAAATGAGAAAACACTTGCTTTCTTTGGCTACCCGTAGTATAATATGGGTGTAAGAAAGAAAGGAAACAAACAAAGGAGTATCCGATGACACGCAAAGATTACATTATGATTGCCAAGACGATTAAAGGCTATACTGATGGCAAGGAGGACCACGCTATGCGAGGGTTCGCCCTCTCTATGGTCATCGAACTAGAAAAAGACAACCCTCGTTTTGACCGAGTGCGTTTCCTAACTGCCTGTGGAGTTTAATATGCCATTTAAGATTGGAGAACTGGTTGAGGTTGGATATCAGATTGACCCTTTTGATGATTGGAACGATTTCAGAGGGTTGGCGATAGTCTTGGAGCATAAAACGGAATTGGAATTCGTGAAGGTTGAGTATGTAAGGGAACGAGCAGAGGGGAAACTCTCTCGTGTAGCATATCGCAACCGGTCAGTTTGTAGGAGGGTGGCATAATGAAGCGAGCAGTATTGGATAAGCAGCGAACATTACAAGAGTGGCGAAAGCACAAGCAGTTCATTCATCCTCACGGTTCAACCTGTGAGTGTGATGAGCAGCCTAATCGCTTTCGGAAGCGAAAGGCTCTTTACGAGCCTCCTATCTATAGTAACCGTCGCTGGAACGGAGAGGCGGGTCGGTTGAAGTCTGACCGAATTGCTGACCTTTCTTTTCAAGAACAACTGATTGACCCTAGGCTATAGGAGAGTGGCATAATGAACCTAGCAGAACGAAAGCAAAAGCAGCCGAGGGTTCTCCCCGGTGACCTAGTTTGCACTGAAGATTTCCCAGAGGTGCTAGGCTTGGTTACTTTAAGTAGCCCCGGCACACGCAGAGACAGATCAGTCTGCAAAGTCCAGTGGGGTCAATCGGATTATGGCACTTGGTTTCGAGAAGAAGAACTTATTTTAAGGAGTAGAGCAGGATATGAAGACTAAGGAAGTGAAAATGATTGAAGAGATGACCGAAGAACAGATTGTGATTGAAGAACGGATGATGATTGAGAAGTGGGTCAAGAAGAACAAGCCAAAGCGTTATACGCATGGCGAGCGACCCGAAGGAATGGAGCCACCGACTATTAGTAGTTGGGGTCGCAGGAAGAAGAAAACTAACAAGGCAGAAGAACAAGCTGCCAAAGATGCAGAGAAGGAGTAGATATGATAGCTAAGGTATTGGTCGAAGTAGGCGATTTGGAAAAGTTGAAGAAGGCGATTGCGACTTTTGCGCCATGGGTTGCTGACGGCACCGAAGAGACGGGAACCCTCGTTGCTCTTGCCCGTCGAGTTGTGGCAGCAGAGGAGAAGATTCAGGAGTTAAATGATACTCCAGTCGACATTAGTTCAGATTAAATCAAACTATTTCATAAGTCTATGTAATCATAGGCACTAATAAATGAAAAAAGACTTGCTTTACTTAAGTGCCTGTAGTATAATATGGGTGTAAGTAAGAAAGGAAACAAAAGGAGTATCCTATGAATAACCTAGACAAAGTAGTTAAGAGATCAGAAGCAATCGCAGACTTTGAGGCAACACATATGCCATACATTAATGCGAGAGAGAAGATTAATGGTAGGAAAGATATGCCGCGTCGTCGTGAGATGTGGAATGATTTTGTTGATGCACTCAACAAGAACAATCTCATTTCTGACTGGCAAGCCGACAACTGGTCGCAACCCGCACACATCTGCAAACGCCCTACGGCATGGATTGGGCAACGGGGCAAGATTGGGCAAACACCTACGAACGATAAGGAGAATAGTATGAAGACTGGCGATTTGGTAAGGATGAACGAAGAGGACTACCCAAAGTATGAGGGCAAGGTCGGAGTTCTGGTTGAGGAAAGGAGAGTGGACCAGTTTGTGGTTAGCGTGGATGGCAAAGATCATCCTTTCTTTATCCATAGGACTTCAATGGAAAAGGTGAACTAATGAAAGCAGGTAACTTGGTAAGGATGAACGAAGAACTTTACCCGAAGTATAAGGGCAAGGTCGGAGTTCTGATCAGGGAAAGACACAATAACAGTAACCAGTTTGTGATTAACGTGGATGGTAAAGACCATCCTTTCTTTGTCAACAGAAATTCAATGGAAAAGGTGAACTAATGAAAGCAGGTGATTTGGTAAAGCACACTCTCAGCGACAACGCTAGGGGAATGATTTTGACAGAGGGTGAGAATCATAATGGGGAGAAGTTTTTTATTGTCGACTGGCTAACTGAGAAGGGAGCAGAGGCAAGACGAAACAAGCCAGAAGAGCTAGTGGAGGTTGAGTAGTATGTGGGTAATGCAAGCGAACTATGGTTTTGGTCATGGATGGGAAGATGAGTGTGTTGAGCCTAGCAAGGCAGGAGCGCTTGAACGACTAGCAGAGTATAGAGAGAATGCTGGTAAATACTCGTATCGTATCAAGCGATACAAGGGAGAATAGAATGAACTTCGGTGCTGATATGGTTTCTGTGTTGTTCATGGGGTCAGTAACAGTTAGCTGTTTGGCTGCCTTGCAAATACTACTTGATAAGTCGACAGATAAGGGAAAGAAGAATGATTGAAAAGGGAAATGGATTGGGAGAAGTATTCTTGCTAGGCACCTTGTTGTTCATGGGAATGGCTTTGATGTTTACGGTGATGCAGCTTGTTGGCGACTATTCACTAGCAGAGATAGCATCCCTGCACACAAAGAGCAGGATAGCTATCCTCGCAGAGTTAACATGCCTGAACGTCTATCTATTGGTGGGCTACTTGGAGAGCCGATTAGAGGAGTAGCAACCATGAAATCCTTAATGCAGCGGCGACGACCGCCCCGAGGGTTCAACAGGATAGAGAGCAGAGAGAAGAGAATATACTTCCATGTGCTACAGGTTGATCCCAAGGATAGCTACGGCTGGTTCGATGAGATGGTTAGCAGAGACTATGGTAAGGTATACAAAGAGAAGAAGATACTGGAAAAGGATGTGCCTGAGTACAGATATAGAATTGTTGTTAAGAGCAGCACAAAGAAATGGAAGGAGATAGAAGATGCCTTTGAGCGATAGATTAAATGACCTTTTGGATTGGTGGCAACTACGTATTGAGGTTGCACGCAACAAAACCCGCGAGGACACAAAAGAAAAAAATGATACAAACAATGATATTCCTTCTACTCTCAGTACCAGTAATACTGTGGGGGCTATGGAAGATGCACGATTAACAATGAATGATAAGAAGGAGAATAAATAAATGATTCCAGCACTAGCACTAGTCTTAACTAGCATAGTAGTTATCCCAGCATTTACTATTGGGTTCTATAAGATTAAGTAAAGAGTAAGGTTAAAGGGTTGTTATATCCAGTGGTGGATTAGAGTTGCCCCTAGGGTCTAGTAAAAGAGTGAAGATTTAGGGGAGTTAAGTGAGCGAAATGGGCTGGTTGCCTGTGATAAGCCTACCGACCTAATACACACAGTAAGTAGCTTTGTCAACCCCTAAATGCCCTTTTTTCTTTGTCAAGCACTAAATAAGGTATAGGTTACAATAGCCAATACTAAAGGAGATAAGAGATATGACGACCAAACCCGCCGACATTGCTAGACAACTAGCCCAAGCTACCCCTGCACAAGCAGCAACCATATGGACGACCATTGCCGAGGACAAAACCCTAGCGATTAAGGTCCACGATGCCCTAGGCAGCGCGGGCAGAGTTGAACTAGCCCACAAACTAGGCGAATTAAGCGACAAATCCACGAAAAACCCTTTTTGAGAACCCTAATGATTACCCCTACTTAGTTCAACATCCCCCTAGGGAGAGATAGATTTTGGGCGAGGGTATAAATAAACAAAATAGTTCTTGACAAGGGGACAGAACTAGGCTATAATTAAGGGAGAATAAAGGTTAAGTTATAACGTCTAAGTATTAGAAGGAGATAAACACATGAGATACCTAACCCTGATTGCCCTCGCCATCCTTTTCGCCGGTTGCCACTTCGGTCACTCTTCCAGCGCATGCCACTACGATGATTACGGCAGCTATCACTGCTACGACGACTACGACCACCACGACAGTCACGAGACGACAACCATCGTAACCACCTCGGCGAATTATAGCGGAGGGTCCAACAATATAATAATCGTAGAAGAACAAGCTAGTTGGTGTAGCTGGGATGAGCCTTACTATCACGATGCAGAATACTGTACCTTTGATACAGGCGATACCTGCTGCACATGGCAAGCTAGTACCTATGGCATAGAAGAAACCTATTGCTATAGTGATTGGTGTGGTTGGGAATTAGTATCAGTCTATGAATACTATTAGAGAGAGAAGGAGTATCCCTATGAAGAAGAGACAAACCCTAGTCGAATTATTTAACTGCGCTATCTGCTACCTGCCGCACTCAATCAAAGGCAAGTTCATTCGCAACGACACAGAAATGTGTGCCAATTGTTTTGTAAAGAACAAACGAATGTTCACATGGTAGTAGAGGCCTCCCCCCTCCCCCCCACCGGAATATAAGTACCACTGCGGGCTAGGTGCCCTATCTGGGCATTAGGTACGTTCAACATACCCAGAGAAATTTCGCCAGTTTTTTCACCTGATTTACTCTTTTCCCCTTGACAGGTCTAATTACCAGTGCTATAATAGAAGGGTAAACAGAGGCAGTACTATGATGAGAAGCGAAGCAGAGATGGAAGAACTAATAGCCAAGAATCAGTTGCTAGGCTTGTGCATAAGCGCTTTATTGGTAATGGTATTGGTTTGGGTTACGCTTCCAAATGAAGGCAGCCAACTAATCAACAGAGCTTGTGCCCAGCAGTGCAGAGAATTGGTCGATTTGGTCGACTCAGCAATCCCCAGCCTCCCCTCTAGTCTCCCTAATCAGGTTATTCTTAGCCGGGATGATAGCACATCATATTTTGAGGATCTAGATGCCTGTTATGACGCATGCGCGGAGGAAAAATAATGGAAAAGATAAAAACGTTGGCATCCAAATTGGCGACACTAGTGATTGGGCTAACATTTCCCCTATTTTCGATAATCGCAAGTTGGGTTATAGTACATAGGGTAGCAGAAATTACAATGAACATGCATGGCAGACTAGACTTAGTTGTGACCATGACTGTATTTTCCGCCGTTATGCTAATATGGTTAAATTCGATAGTAATTGATGCTACCATATGGGTGTTAGGGCAAATAAAATAAATATTTAATTTTAAAGGAGTTAATAATGGTTAAGAAAGAGAAGAAAGTAGCAGTGACAGAGACCGATGAGACAGCAGAAACAACGGTTGATGCTAGCTTAGTTGCGGAGGGATCCGTAGTTCAAGTGCACTATAAGGGTACATTCCCAGATGGAGAGACATTTGATAGCTCATATGACAGAGATTTGCCGATTACGGTTACTGTTGGCGCAGGGCAGCTTTTGCCCGGATTTGATGCCGCGCTGGTTGGCATGGGTATTGGAGAGACAAAGCATATTGCGCTATCTCAAGAGGAGGCATATGGTCCCCGAAACCCCAATGCATATGCGGCTGTCCCATTGGGCAATTTCCCAGCAGAGTTTGTCGATCAACTCAATGAAGGGGCTACTATTCCCCTAACTGATTCTTCAGGCAATAATGTGCTAGGCACTGTTGAGACAGTTAATGAAGAATCGGTTATCTTTGATATGAATCACCCTATGGCTGGCAAAGACTTGGAGTTTGATATTGAGCTAGTTGGATTTACTAGCGCTGATGCCGATCTTCTTTAGGCTTAATTATGAATGATGTAACTAATATCCCAGTTAATCTAAGCCAAACCGACGAAATAAAGTGTGATGAGTGCGAGTCCAATGCATTTCATCCTGCTTTCTTTCTCCGTAAGGTTTCCGCGCTTATTTCTCCTACCGGGAAGGAAACGGTAATCCCTATTCAAATCTTCGCATGCGATTCATGTGGTCATATTAACGAGGAATTTATTCCAGTTGAAAGATCTTAATCCTGACCATATTCTAGCAATGCATAGCATTAAAACGGGAGATCTCTTCCTTACTAGGGAGAATATGCATGCCCGTACCCCTGTTATCGGCTTTTTCGAGTATATCGATGGTGTCACCAAGCTAACAACCAGATCTGGTGGGTTAACCTCCTACTTTAAACCTATCCCTGTCGGCACTGTCGGCATATACTTTAGAAAAAACGTCATTAATGCACCTATGCGTTATGGATCTGACTATTGGGAAAAGTTTCACGAAGTCTTTATCGATGGAAAGAGATGCGTAATACACGAGCAATTCATCGAACCTATAGAAAAAGGAGCGAATAATGGAAATTGATGGTGGTGATCAAGACAATAATCATTGGGATGCCCTATGTAACCTTAGCGAAATCCCTAAATGGGGTTATGATGAGAGTGCTTGTGGTGAAAAATTTCTAGCAAAAAAATTCGAATTTAGTGGGGGCGAGATTCATGACTTTACCATCTACCGGATTGAACGGATGATCGACGACCTGTGGGATAGTGATCAAGGCAGCCCCGATATCTTTGTTTTGTCTGATATTTTGGAAGCCTACATGGCTGAAGATGTCTTGGTGGAGTGGGTTGAGGGCTTCCCTATGGCATACCCTGATCAGGACGATTTTGAAGATTCTTTTTAATTATCTTTTTAATCTTAATTATCTCTTCTTTTATTCTTGCTTGCTTTCTTTTGATTGATTCAATGCAATCGCTTGATTCCTGTTTTGATTTAGGAATATCATTTGGTGGCTGGTCATCAGCGGAAATAGGCATAACTAACCCGGTCATTATCAGGGCGAATAGAAGAGGTAATACACAAAAAAATTTGGAAGCGTTCTTAATCATTCTTTCTCTCCGCTAATGTTAGCCTTATATCTGTAATTAATTCTAGAATAGAATCATTGGAGGATTCCATCTTGTCAATCTGTGCAGAGAAGTTGTTTTTAAAGTCTCTGAGTTCTAAATTGATTATTTCTACTTCTTTCTGTATTAACTGTAATTCAAACTTTGAAACATAGTTCTGGGAGATCTCATAGGAGGTTTTATCTTGCTGTGCGAAGAACCAAATCATGACCCCTGCTAAACAAGAGATTGAAAATATGATAAACTGAGCTAATTTAATCCAGTTTAACGGTTTTTTTTGGTCATTGGTGCTCATAATAAGTAATTAGTATACAGACTACTTATAATCATGGGGGATATATGATTTAATGTTTAACAGAAGACCGTTCGAATGGGCTATAGCACTGTATGTTGCTATTTTTCTTGTTCTTTTTGTGATGTTGGGCAATGATACCTATGCACAAACAAAACCAAGAGCTAAGTTTTACGACTTTAGTGAGCAGATTATCGATGGTGAGATTAAAAAACCGACTGCTTTATATACAGATAGTAAAAAGAAAGTAAAATTCGATAGACTTCTAAAACTAAAAAAATCATTTATTCCAGATTTATTAAAGACATCCGAGGAGCGCACATTCAAATGAGTTTTTATAACGACCTTTCCAAGTGGAACAACTTCCTAAACGAAGAAATGCTCATCGAAGGTAGGCTACAGGATACGATGAAAAAGTATCCCGGCATACCAGAGTTTGCTATCAAGCAGCTTTCGGCTAGTGACCCATCAGGCAAGAACGCTTACTTGATGTGGATGGCTAAAGAGCTTTATCACGCTGGTGCTGGCACCTATACTGTTCCGGGTAATGCGGCAGAGTATATAATGGATATTGTTCCAGCCGTTGCGGCTTTCCATGACGCAAAGCAAAGAATCAGCCAACTAAATAAAAAACTAAAAAAGGATGGTAGGTCCGACCAGTGGCCAAACGATCTAAATCAGATCAAATCGCTTAGTCAACTTGAAGACATCTTGGATGGTCTCGGTGAGGCTGGATCTCAAAAGAAGAAGAAGGAAAAGGAAGCAGCCCTTGGTGGTGCCTCTATTCTACAGGATGACGAAGACTTTTTTATTATTCGCCCTGAAACAAAAGAAGCCTCATGCTTTTTTGGTAAGAAGACCAAGTGGTGTATTTCAGCAGAGAGATCACAAAACTATTTTGATTCCTACACAAGACAGGGGAAGGCTTTCTTCTTTATCCTCAACAAAAACTTGAACGATGATTCCATATACAGAAAGCTTGCTCTTGTTTATGAAAAGAACGGCGAGTTTGAATCGTTCTTTGACGCAGCAGATGATGAGTCTACCGATACTTACGAGCTTCAAAGAATCTTGTTTTATAATCTTATTGCTCCTGCGATCAGGAAATCTGGGGTAAAATTAACAGATGATCACGTTGATGGTATCGCTGGTGCTTTGCTTGACGGTGATTCTCTAGAATCCTTTGTAGGAAGCGACGGTCTCGATGAGCCGGATGAAAAAGAAAACCTAGAACTCTATAAGAACATCGTTGACTATCTTCAAAACCAAGGAGACTTGGCTTACGATATGGGCGACATCCCAGAATGGGGCGCAACAACCTTGTATGACTTCGATGCTGCTGCAAGTGAGTTTATGGAATTGAGTCAGATGACTTTGGACACTTTTGAGGCAGAGGCTCAATCCAATACAATAAACAATCCTCCCGGCTCATTTGAGGATGGGGAACTCCGCCAACTGGTCGATGATGCTAACTTTGAGCATATTGGTATATACTATGATGAATATGACGGGGGCGAGTGGAATTGGGAAGGTAATGTGAGCATCGATTTGACTGATGCCCCCTTTGACCAACTTCGGTATGAAGTGGCTGGAGTAGAGGGTGGGGAGGATTGGATCACAGATGATTTTGAAGAGGCTTTTGGTCAATATGACGACAGAGAAATGGTAAGAGACCTTGTGCGGAGTGCCTTTGACTCTGCTGGTATGTATATAGATGAGGTTGAAGATGACGGTGATAGTGGATTTCAGATGCGTATGACACCTGATTATGATGAGGGTCCGAGCGAAGGTCTTGATGGTTTCAGTAAGTTCTTGGAGAGGATGAAAAGATACGACAATCATTATGGTGAAGCCGTAGAAAAGGTTTATCAAGATCTTGTTGATGAGGATATCGCTATTGATCCAAAAAATAATCTGGAAGATGAAGAAAAGGGCAGCAGAGGTAATCTAAAAGAACTCCTCCAGAACCTCAAGCATATGGGCTACGATATTAAGTCAGGTAATCTAAATATTTATGGAAAAGTTGTTTACAATATTCCAAATATGATGAGAAACTTCAAGGAAATGCAAAAGTTTTTCCCTGCTCTTCCTTCCGGTGAGGTAGTCGCCGCTAACAAAGACTTTGATAGAAAAGAAATAGAACAAAGACAGAAGGGTTATGTAAAACAACTTGAGCAAGATTTAGAAAGAAGTTTCACATCCAGACCCATCAGGGGAGATCTCCTAAAAGCTATTGAAGATAAGGCAGCGCCTGTTGGAAAAGTTAAAGACAAGAGATCTCAAATAGAAATCCCCGGTCTTGAAGATAAGCCTGAAGTCACAAGAGGAGGTCTCGGTCCTGAAGTATATGGCAAGACTATGAAAGACATCGGTGTTGATTTCTTTAGACCCAACTTTATGTTTCGTGCCGGACTTAGCTTGATGGCTGGTATATCTGATGGTCAAAAAGATGCTGGAGAATTAGTTATTGGGGATAGAGAAATTGTAGGGGCACACGGTAACGGGATGATAGGATTTGATAATATTCCTCTAAAAGAACTCCGATCCATGAGAAAAGGAGACCCAGAAGTCTACTACGCTTATATTAATGGTCTCAAATGGCTAGACGAAAACTACCAAGAGGTTCAAGAGTTTATCGGTGAGTGGGTTTCAAGCCAGATTGTGCCTATGGCGAAGTCGAGAGCGACCGATCCTGCGTTTGCAGACTTAACAGATGCAGATTTTGCCAAGTCAGCAAGAGACTCAAGACCGACATCGGGGCTTGCTGAATCTAAAAAACGACGAAGAATAAGGATTAAGATTAAATGAAAGACATATATGAAAATTGGAATTTATACAAAGAAGAAGTAGAACTCTTACAAGAGTTGGAAAACATATTTTTAGAATATGATAACAAAGTTTTAAATGAAGGCATTATGGATAAAATTAATGACTTTCTGCTAAGATTAGCTATGAAAGTTCAAAGCCTCGGAGCAAAAGCATTATCTCTCGTAAGCGGTGGCTTTGGTATTGTGAATAGATTTAAAAAGAGAAATCCAACACTCGCTAAAGCCATCGGGATGGTTCTCACAATTGCAACGGTTGCAGCAGTTATGAGTTACTCAGAAGAGGCTGCTGCACAAATAACACAAGGCGGAGAAGTTGTAAGCCAAGAACAAATCGATGCTGCAAGAGCTATGATGGACAGGATGGCTGAAGTTGATCCAGATAACGCACGAGACTATTTAGACATAGCTACAAATCTTGATCTAATGCATGGAACAGAAACAGTTGAAGAGTTAGAAAAATTACGAGGGAAGCTGGGGGATGATACAAAGGCGGTATTGAATAAGCTAGCAAAGCTTGCAGATGGAAAGCCAGAAGTCTATAACGACCTTGTTGATACTGGAGAAAAACTAATAACTCAAGTTGAGAAAGGCGCATCGGGAGAAGCGATTGCTTCGTTTGTTGACACCTCGGTATTTGCAGAGCCTGAAAATATCGCAGATGCGGCAAAAGGTTTTTTCTCCGAGTACGAATCAGCAAATCAAGGCAAAATTGATCCATTTGGGTATGCAGAAATAATGAAAGGCATTGAAGCATATGGCGAAACAGGAAAAGTGCCTAATGATGCTCCAAATACAGTCCAAAAGATACTAGATATTGTGGGTAATTTGGCTAAAGACAGTAATCCAGACGGAAAAAGAAATTTTGCAAAATATTTGAAATATGGAAAGACTATCAATATTCAATCAAATTAAGGTATAGGTACAAATAAAGTGAACTTTAAAGAACTAATGAGCGAAATAGATGATGAACTCAAGGGAACCTTTGTATCACAGGAAACCCTTGAGCCTAACTTTTGGCCCTTGGGTAAAAAGTTAAGACCATCTATTCGTAAGCGTCTTATTGAGATTGCCCAAGATTTCTTTGAGAGCCTTGAGATCGACGCAGAATTAAAAGATATTACCTTTACTGGCTCTCTCGCAAACTATAACTGGTCCTCCTACTCTGATGTTGACCTCCATCTAATAGTAAATTACAAAGATGTAGAGGCAGATACAGAGTTAGCCAAGGATTATTTCAACGCAAAGAAGTCTCTTTGGAATAGAATACATGACATTTATATCGATGGGTTTGAAGTTGAGGTCTACGTTCAAGATGAGAATGAGCCTCATTCCTCTACCGGTGTATATTCTGTTATGAATGATGAATGGCTTATTGAACCCAGCAGAGTAGAACCTTCACTTGACTGGTCAGATATCACAAAGAAAGCCGATAATATAATGGACCAAATCGATAGAGCAACCACTCTCTACAAGTCCGAGAAATATACGGATGCTCTCCAATATATTGAGAAGTTAAGAGAGAAGATACGCAAGTTCAGAAAGACAGGACTAGATAGAGCCGGAGAGTTTTCCGGAGAGAATATCGCTTTTAAAGTCCTAAGAAGGAACAACTATTTAGAAAAGTTAAGCAACCTTAAACATATGGCTTACGATAAGTTGATGTCTAAAAAATCTGATGATTCAGTCAGAGTAAAATTATCTGAGACAGTCAAGTCTTGGAAAGAATTTTTAGGAAACTAAGTGTTTGGTTGGAAGAAAGAAAAAGAAAGTATACAGAAATATTGTATTAAAAAATGTTAAGTCTTTCGATGATTTGCCCTCTAACGTCGCTATACGTATAGAAAGATCGGCAGGTGGTAGAAGAACTTTTCGTTATGTTAATGATGCTATTTGCACTTCGATAGAGAAAGGCGAAGATAAGCCATGGGGCTATATAACAATAGCAAAGCCAAACGAATTCGAAGGTGACTGTGGTGGCGCATACATAGCGAAAATCATCGAATCAGATAATGAGTGGGGTCCATTATTGTTGAAAATAGCAATAGAGTGGGCTTCCAAAAATAACGACGGGCTTTTAGCCGACCGCTTCAGAGTCACTGAGTTTGAGTACCATCTCTGGAACCATTTGTTAGGCAATCTAGGAGGTGATTTTATCACTAAGCCCGTCGCCCTATGTTTGAATAAATCTTCTAAAACTTGGTCCGAAAGACTAAATATAGAAGAGAAAGAGGTTGCGACATCATTTGTATTTTTTAGCGAAACCAATATGTTTGACCGATTATTAAAAGAAAAGAGGATATGTTAAATGAAAGAATTATTGAATGAGTGGAAGAAATATATTTTTGAGCAAGATGGAATAGAATCTTCCGAAGAAAAGAAAACTATTTCTTTTCCTAAACTTAGAATTTCTGAGCAGTGGGGTACGCCCGGATCGGAAGACAGAAAAATCATAGAAATGTTCACAGCTAAAATATCTGGTAATAATCTGAGTTCTAAAATTGCCTCACTTCAGGCTATGATTAAAGATTGTGACGAAGCTTGTGTTAATTCAAAAGATGTCGGAGAAATTCTGGGTGGACTAGTTTTTCTAGATTCCCTTGCTTCTGTTATTTATGACTTCAACGATAAAACGGGGGGATTTTTGTTTGAGTCTTTGCTCAGTGCGTTGCTTGGAGGGAAATCTAGACAAGTTCCTACACCCGGAGGTCGAAATCAAGCAATTGAAGATATATTGGATTCTGATGGACAGACTCCTTTGAGCTTGAAATTTTTCTTTTCTGATGCTTCTCGATATGTAAAGGGGTCATACACAAATCTCAATAGAGGGATAGAACAGTATAAGAGACCAATACGGTATATAATTGCCCTAAAAAATAGATCTGATGGGGAAGTGCTAAGTATCGATTTTTATGGATTTGACGTTGGTAATGAAAATTACCCCGGAGATTTCAATGGGCTTGGAGCGAAAATGGTGGGCGGGAAAGAAGGAGCTAGCGGGAATGGTCTTCCTGTTAAGGCTGGATCGGCTAGCAATTTTAAATTAGGAACTCTGGATCTAGGGTCAAGAAAAGAAATGCAAGAAAGAGCACAAAAATATGTAGATAGGCTTGGGGAAAATCTATTCGACATATATTCTCAATTAGAACAATTGACAGCTAATGTTAACACATATTTCCTTAGTTCACCAGAAGCAAAAAATGCTGCCCTAAAAGCACAACAAAATGCAGATGCCTTAAAGAAGGATACGGAGAAACTATAATGAAGCCTATTATTATTAAAAACAGCAGATTGCCAAAGATGTTAAGTTGGTTTATGGAAGTTGGTGGTATCACACTATTTCCATTTATTTTCATTAGAGGTGAGGGCGATGAACGCCTTATTCGTCACGAGACCATTCATATTAAGCAGTATGCGGAAACCCTTGTCATAGGTTTTTTGCTGATTTATGTCTGGGATTTTCTTTATGGTTTTGCAAAATATAAGAACTATGACGACGCATATAGGTCTATTCGTTTTGAGCGTGAGGCTTACGGGAACGAATTGGATATACACTATTTAGAATCGCGGAGGTTCTGGGCTTGGGCAAAATATAAAGTTTAATTGCTTAAAGTGTGATGAGATAATAATTATAATGTTATAGGAGACATTTAAATGAAAATTACAAGAGAAAGATTAAAAGATATTATCAAAGAAGAGTTGGGAAAAAACGTCGACGAAGGTTTATTTGATGAAGATGGAATGTTGTCTTTTCTAAATCCAGACAACTGGGCAGATCCATTCGGCGCACAGACGTATATGAAAAATCAAAAGAAACAACAGTCTGTTGCTGCGAAATCGCAAGATAAAAAGAAAAAAGCAGCCGCAGCAAAGGCGCAGCAACAGCAAGGCGCAAAACTTCAAAAGGTGCTTGACGCACAGCCAGAATTATTGAAAAAAAGATCACAAGCATATGCCCGAAATAATTATAGTATGGATGGTTTCGATACAGATATAACCACTCTTCCTAAAAGTGGAGGAACAACATATAGCGAACCATTAGCTATGACCATGTTTGAAATTGCTCTTGGCTTAGGTTTAACTCCGGCGAAAGGAGCATACGACGACTTCGTTAAACAATTTAATTCTGATAAGCAATTCGCTAGCAAAGTGCGAGATGCCTTGGATCCGGCTATTAAAGCAATAGGCATTGATATGTATCATGCGCTCGTTGATTATGGTCAAGGGCTTGGTCCAAAAACGAAAGACGGAACACCATTTGACAAAGCGGGATTAAGAGAAAGTGATATGAAAATCACGAAACAAAGATTGAAAGAGATTATCGGAGAAGAACTCACCGCTGCCGAGGAAGAGAGAAAAGCAGAATTAGAGAAAGAATTAACTGGTGTCGCGGGAAGTCGCGGGATCAGCAAGGTTTTGAATAAAGGTGTTAAAGACCGGGCTGAAAAAGAACTTGGCGACCTCACCCACAAGTGAATGAAGGAAGCAAAGCTGAGTTCAGCTTTAATGGAAAGATACGGTATCAGCAAAAAGAACGCTGTTGGGACTGTTATTTGGCATTCATTAAATGAGAACGCCGAGATTGGCGTGTATGATATTAAGTTCGGTAACACAATTGTTCGCAATTTGTCCGAGGCGGATGTAAAGGCAGTTGTTGCCGAAGAACACGGGCACAGTAAGCGTGACGACGACGATCCAGAAAGAAAGAAAGATAAAGAAGAAGAAGAGCCGAAGAAGAAAAAAGCAAGAGATCCGTATGCGGGAATTGGCGATGCTTACTACAAATCAGGAATGTATTCAGGAGATTAAGATGAAAATCACAAAACAAAAACTAAAACAACTCATCAAAGAAGAGCTTGAAGTTACTCTTACCAATGAAGAAGCTGGTGAAGTGTTTGGTGAAGAAGTCCAGCAAGAGTTGGAAGAACAAGATGTTGGGCTAAACATTGAAGGCTTTATGGACAAGGTAAAGAAAGCATTCACTCCAAAACCAGATACCAGAACAACGCTAGAGAAGATAGCAGGGCACCCAGATATGCGTGGGGTCGGACCAGCTAGCGGTATAATTGTTGATTTGATCAATAAACACACATCAGACGAAGAAAAAGAAGAAATATTAATACTATTAAATTCGGTACCGGGAGCATTAGCCAGATGAAAATTACAAAGAAAAGATTGCAACAGATTATCCAAGAAGAAGTCAATTCACACAAAGCCTCGCAACTAAACGAGAGTATTGATGTGGAAACTGTTGATAATCTTGAAGCAGCCATCAAGCAAGCGTATCAGGAAATGACAACTTCTACCGATGTAGATCAAACTTATGCTGATACAGGAGATCCCGTTTCGAAAGATCCAGAGGCTATACACCAGAAAGCTGTTGAAGTGATTATGCAAATAGTTTCCGATGTTACAGACCCACGATTTCAATCTAATAGAATGAGCGAAGATGATGATGTAAACGAGCAATGACCAGAAGAAGAAGCCCAGTTAGGGCTAGACGAAGGTGTAATGGGAATAGCTAAAGCTTTAGCATTTGCAATTGCTATGAGTGCTGCTCCGGGTTCCGCCATGGCAGCAAGTGATCCTGCACAAACTTCTCAGACTGGAGATCCAGCAGAGCAAGATATTGATAAGGCAGCAGAACACTTGGCTCGCGCTCTTAAAGAACTTGGCATCAGCCCGACTGATAGTTCTGCATTGGATGTAATTCATAATGCAACCCAAAGTTTGGTTGATGGCGACAGCGGTCCACAAGATTCGGGAGAATAACAAATGCCGTATATAGCGAAAGGCAAATGTGTCTACAAAAAGAATAAAGACGGATCAGCAGGTGAGAAAGTAGGCTGCACAGATGGTTCTGTAGATGATTACCTCGCTTCCTTATATGCAAATACTGATGAGGCTAAACAAGCTCCTATGAATATTAATTTAGATACACTCGTAGAAATGGTTGAAAGACAACTCATTCTATCTGAACAAGAAAACCCACAAAGCATTTACAAAACAGTCGCCAAACTGCGAATAAATAAGGCAAGAGGAGGAGATATGACCCAACTCCTCAACGAGATTAGGGGCATCGAAGGTGTTACTACTGTTAATCACCAAGCGGAATATTCCCGAAAAACAGAAACTTTTGACTTTGTTATTTTTGAAATGAAATTCGAATTAGTTGGTAGAGAAGCCAATCCCCAAACTTACATGAGGAATACTTTGGTTCCCGGCATTAGAGAAATCATAGGTGTTGATGTTCAAGATATTAAGTCCCACCCAGAAAAACTTTCCTAAATGTTTTTGTAGATCATATTTATATCATGGTAAAAGATATTCTTACAGCATTAGTATTCACATATTTAGCTATTATTGCGATTATAAACTTTCTTTCTTGCGCCGAGTGGTTTATTGATGAGCAGCCGTTTCCTGATCCAATGCCTCTAAACTACAGCATGCTTGAAGACACTATTCAGCAAAGTGTTATTCCAAACTCAAATATAATAGATCCAGCAATTGCTAGCAAACATAAGAACCTGCAAGAACAGTATGGTATTGATTGTATAGAGGAAAAATGGTATTTTTGCCCGCCGTCCCTATACCTAGAAGAGATCTGGCAGTTTAAAATCATAACTAATATTTGCAAATACCCAGAAGAAGTCTTAGAAGTGGGTGAGTGTATACAGAAATTTGAATGCGACCCATCTGATCCAGTGCCCTTTGAGGAAATATGTGCATTTGTGATATCCACAGGGGGGAATATACTCGGCACACAACAGAAGTGGTGTGAGAAAGGCGTATGGAAGTATACAGAATGTATTGCTTGTGAGCCAGAAGTTTGCGATGGTATCGACAATGATTGTAATGGTGAAGTTGATGATGAATTGCCGATAAAAGACTGTTATAACGAATGTGGCTTTGGGGAATTGATCTGTATCGATGGTGAAGAAGTTTGCTTCGCCCCAGATCCAGATGAAGAAGTCTGTGATTACAAGGACAATGATTGTGATGGTCTCGTAGATGAAGGGCAGACAAATGCCTGTGGTGGATGCGGCGGGGTGCCCGAGGATATTTGTAATGGTTTTGATGACGATTGCGATGGCGAGACCGATGAAGGTCTTTTCCAGCCTTGCGAAACATCTTGTGGTGTCGGATTAGAATTTTGTCTCTTGGGTAGTTGGATCGGATGCACAGCCGACCAACCTGTGCCTGAATTTTGCAATGGGTTGGATGACGATTGTGATGGTCAAGTCGACGAGGGAATAGAATGCCTATGCACTCTTGATATGGTTGGTTCCCTGTTTCCCTGCTTTGAATCTCCACTAATATGTGGAATGGGATTTAAAACTTGTGAATGTGTAAATCCAGATTGTAAGGAATTCTATACAACAGAGTGCCTCTCATTGTGTTCGTATGATCCTGAGCCATTGCCAAACTGCGATATATATAAGGGTCTTATAATCGATGAAGAGTGTAACAACTTCGATGATAATTGTAATCAATTGATAGACGAGGATCTCTTTAAGGGTTGTTATTCTGGAATTCCTGAAACGATGAACGTTGGTATTTGTTTACCCGGATTTATGGTATGCGATGCCGGGGAATTTGGGAGCTATTACACCGCTGAAGATGGAACTGAAACGTTTATTACTGATTTCTGTTCCGGCGAAACACTACCTGCGGATAAAGACGAGTGTAATGGGCAAGACGATGACTGTGACGGGATTGTTGATGACGGAAAAGAACTAGTAGATACCGATATATTATTTATTCTCGACGCATCTGGGTCTATGAATGATGAAATTGAGGCAGTTATGGTTGCTTTAAACCAATTTGCCGCTTATTACAAAGATGAAGAAGTGATTAAGTGGGGCTTATTTATGGGTCCATTTAAAGAAGGAGACCCCACTAACTGGGTTTCTCTAGGAGAATACAACCTTCTTATATCAAATTTATCACCATTTAGCGATTTTATGGGTTCTTTCTCCACAATACCAGCTATAGGTCTATCAGGAAGAGAGACATTATATGATATGATTTATCTTTCTCTTCATAACCTTGTAGCCTATGATAGTTTGCCTTACAAAATAGAAAACCTAACCTATGAATATTCTGCCTCTAACCCGGTAACTAATTCTGGTATATATTATATGGATCCCGCAGTTCAAGATTTTAGTATTGACTGGAGACCTGAAGCGAAAAGGGTCATAATTGTATTCACAGACGAGCCGGGTGACAGTCTGTTGAAAATGCTTACAGATTTAGACGACCCACTAACCATGTATTATCAGTATATCCGACAAGAAAACATAATTGAGATTATCAATCAAACTGTAGATTTAAAAATTTATCCTTTCACCAATATTATATCGAAAGATTCGGGAATCCCCAGTAAAATGACTGGCTTTAATCCTTTCGCAATTGCTAGTGGTGGAGAGTGGTTCAACCTTACCAATAATCCTGCCGAAATTTATGAAAACCTAATGCAAATTATTGAAGAGAATGCATGCGAATAATCTTTACTTTTCGCCGCCCATGTGCTATAATATTATTATAATTTTCTACAAAGAGAGGCGCTATGATTGCGGATGTTGTTCTTGGTCTTCAACACGGAGATGAAGCCAAAGGTAAGGTTGCTCACCACTTATGCTCAAAAGGCAACTATACACACGTCATTAGGTTTAATGGTGGTTGCAATGCGGGGCACACCATTTATCACGAAGGGAAGAAGTTTGTCACCCACCATATTCCAGCCGGTGTTTTCTATGGAATAGAGTCAATTATTGGACCCGGATGTGTTGTAGATCCAGATCAATTCTTTAAAGAGATAGAAGAACTAGAACAGGCAGGAATTCCAGCCTCATCTTTGGTTTCTATTGCAAGAAACACTCATATAATCACAAACCTCCATAAAGAAGAAGACGGGAAAGATTCAAAAATAGGAACGACAAAGAGAGGAAATGGTCCTGCTTATCGTGATAAATATGATAGGAAGGGTCTTCGAGCAGAGGATATGCCCTGTTTTGAAGATTATCTCATTGATATTTATGAAGAACTCCATTCAAAACCAGACGTAGAAATACTTTTTGAAGGGGCGCAGGGTTTTGGATTGGATATTGATCACGGTGATTATCCTTTTGTTACATCTTCCCATTGTACAACCGCTTCCGCACTTCTCAACGGAGTACCCCCACAAGCCATTCGTAATGTTTGGGGAGTTGCCAAGATTTACGAGACTTACGTCGGCGCAAAGGACTTTCAACCAGAGGATCCTATCTTCGGTACCATCCAAACACTTGGAGAAGAATTTGGGGCTACAACTGGTCGAAAAAGACAATGCAACTGGATGGATCTAAAAGCCTTGATGAAGGCAGTTAAAATAAACGGTGTCACCGATTTAGTTTTTAATAAAATGGATGTATTGGAGGAGCTTGGAGAATGGAAGATTTATAATGGTGATCACCTTATGGAGTTTAATGATCAGCGACATGTAAAAAGTTGGCTCACATCTTATGTTAACTTTTCCCCCGGCGATATCAACGTCTACTTCTCAGGAAATAAAGATAGGATTTAGTTCTTTTCATCACTATTTACTAAGTGATGGAAAATACACAGAACATTAAAGATCTCATCCAGAAGTTTTACCCATATGCTAAGAATGCTTTGGGCTTCGAGCACCCTGTGCGTGTTATCATGCGCCATGATGCTGAAAACGCTGAACAAACTCTCGGCAATACAGCATACTATGATCCAGAGAATAAACTTATTGTTCTGTATGTAACAGATAGACATCACAAAGATATTCTTAGATCTTTTTCTCACGAATTAGTTCATCACGCGCAAAACTGTCGTGGTGATTTAGGCGACCTTACCACTGGCGGTCATTATGCCGAAGATGGTAAGGGTAGAGAAATCGAAAAAGAAGCCTACTTACAAGGCAACTTAAATGTGAGAGATTGGGAAGATAGTATTAAATATGAAGGAGATAACCAAATGAATGAGCATTATCAAATAACGAAAGAAGAGTTGAGAAAAACTGTTGCAGAAGCTTATAGAGAAATTATGGCTGAGAAAGAAGTCAAGGAAGCAGGTCGCCCACATAGTATGCGCGGCGGAAGGAAAATGTCTGATTTGGATAAAGATGCTAAAACAAGAGAAACAGATTTTTTGAAAAAGAAGGCAAAGCCTGACTTTCTTGATCTCGATAAAGACGGAGATAAGAAAGAGCCAATGAAAAAGGCTGCCAAGGATAAAGTAAAAGAAGACTACTCACCTAGCCAAGACGACGAACACGCCGATGCACAAGAACTTGGTGCAAGGTTGGCTAAGAAAAAGAAAGTCGAGGAGGTTGAATTGAACATAGACGATCCAGCCGAAAAAGATGAAGATGATGCAAAGGTGATGGATGACATGCCTACTCTTGAAGAGGTGTCTGTCTCCCCCGGAGCACTGATGAAACATGTTATGTCCATCATGGAACAAATTGATTTTAGTGCAATTCCAAACATTGATTATGATAGCATCAATTGGGATTTACTTGAAGGACCACCCACTAATGAAGCACTCCAACATGCAATATCTATTTTAGAACAAATTGATTTCAGTTCCGTTCCGAATGTTAACTACGATGATATCCGGTGGGACTTACTGGATGGTGTCCTTAAGGAATCTAAAGAAAAATCCCCAAAGGAAATCATTAAAGAAGTTCCACAACAACCTAAAGAAAAACCAAAAGAAACTAACAAGGCTTGGTATAACACAAGTCTTTACAATAAACTAATGTCCAAATGGACCAAATAGGGAGAATAATATAATGGCAAGTCCAAGAAGAAGAAGATTAAAAAAGATGTTAAGAGCAGGATTGCTCAAGGCGAAAGAGACAGTAGAGGCTGTAGTAGAAGCAGTCGCACCAGCAGAAGAGCCAGCACCATTGGTGGAGGCACCAGTTGTCGAGAAATCAAAAGCTGCTCCAAAAGCTGCTCCAAAGTCTGAAAAAAAACCATATAATAAAAAGTAGGCTTTAATCCATGGCAACTGTTTATGTTTCAAAAAGTGGCAATGATAGTAAAGCTGGCGAAAGTAGTGAGCCTATCTTAACCCTTACCAAGGGTTTTGAGATGCTAAATGCTTCTGGATCTGGCCCTCATGAGCTTATTATTGCTGATAGTGGTGTATATACCGAGGGAGGATTGGGTCTCTCTCCGGTTTTGTCGCGAAATAACGTTACTATTACGGCTCTTACCGGTTCGGATAGTATACCATTGGTAGCCCCAACTGTGAGGGGTTCTGGAAGTGCTATACAGGGACGGGCTTTTTACTGTTCCAATGGATGGATCTTTAGGGGTCTTACTTTTGATAAATGGATCATTAGCAAAACCAATGGAGTTATTGAAGACAGGGCTGGTAGCAGCGCTCCAGTAACAATCGAAGATTGCATATTTACAGAGATTACAGGGACTTGTGCTGATTTGAGCGTGGGGTCATCTGACCCCGGTTTACATATTATACAAAGAAATAAGTTTTATAATATCAATATTCCATCGTCATCTGGGACGAATATAATCGAGCTTGGGGCATCTGCCAAAAAAGCTAAAATTATCAATAATGTCTTTTATGATATACAGTTTAGGCATGAAAGTTCGAGAATAATTAATGCCGCTGGCACCAGAAGTCCAGAAAATATTATTTCACACAACACTTTTGGAACCTCAAGTACAGAACAGGCAGGTGATCCTGATTATGCAATTTCAGCAAAATATGCTAAATTCGAATATAATATTATGACTGGTTATGATAATGATATATCTTTCATTGATAACCAAGCGGGATCAAGTAACTATAATATATATTTTAACATAACAGGTTCTGGAGACAATGAGCCGTTTGGTGGGTCGACTGGACCTACTGGGTCTTCAAATAATCAAGAGATAGGCATTAGCTTTAAAGGTGTCTTGGTCGGTAGCTCTGCTGATTACAGGTTAGCAGGAACCAGCGAGCCAGCATTTGATGCAGCCATAGGGAGTGCTGACGTTACAAAAGATTTTACAGGAATAAGTCGAGCAACCTTGGATGCATCGGCTTTTAACACTGGCATTTTTGATATAGGAGCCTATGAACTAACGGGTCTATGGGAGAGCAGCAACGAGCCAGATTCTTTACCTCAAGTTGGTGGAGATTTTATTATTAATAGAATTCCAAATTCGCAGAATCAATATAAAAAAGGGCTTCAAGATGGAAACTCTGCTATCTTGGGCAAAGACGTAGAACAGATTCCCTTTACTACTGCAATAAATGGTGCAATACCTTCATTTATTAGGAAAAGACCAAACGCTTACGTTCTAGAAACTGGTAAGAAAACCAAAGGATAATAAAATGAATGCCAACTATTATAAAATGACAAAGGATTTTTTGTTGCACGAGGGAAGGATCCCCGAGGCTAATATTTTAGCATACGTTCAGGCTTTATCTGAAGTTATTGAAAATATGAAACCTCGCACACAAGTTGAAAGTCGTCGTTTGTCCATGGCTAAACAGCAACTAAAAGAAATCAAAAAGATGGCTCGCAAAATGCAAGAACAATTAACTGTTCTTGAGGAAAGAGTCAATGTCCTAGAAGAAATAAAAGAGGATATAGATAATGGTAAAACTAATAGCTGAAGGGGGTGTTGCTGGTCATCTAGCGCACCTTTATGATAACAGAAGTTTGACATTTGAAAAGTTAGCAGAGATTTTATCTGCTGCAAGTGGAGGGAAACTCGTCGGGACTGAGAAGACTGACGGGTTTAATGTATATTTAGGCTTTAAAAATGGCGAAGCTAAGGCTGCTCGCAACAAAGGCGATATGCAAAAAGGCGGCATGAATGCCGTAGATCTTGCTATGCGTGAGTTTAAAGGTGGTCCAGATATTAAAAAAGTTTATGTCGATGCGTTCAACGCCTTCGAAGCAGCAATTGCTTCATTGTCCGACGAAGAGAAAGCAGCCATCTTCGGTCCCGAAGGTGAGATATTTTACAACTCAGAGATCATGGGTCCGGGTGCTTCCAATGTTGTTAACTATGATACCGACATTATTACCATTCATGGCTCAGGTCATAAAAGATATGACGCAGATACAGATAAGGTTCTTAATGCTGATGCGGCAGAGGCATCCAAGGCTTTGGACAAAGTTGTAGATCGTTTTGAACAGGCAACGCAAGGAAAAAACTTTGGTGTTCAAAGAACCGCGATGGTCAATCTCCAAAAACTTAGCGGAGACTTCGATCTTAAGATAGCACTTGAAAAAATTAAAAAGGCTGGCTTTCAGGGCAATATGACCGTTGAAGACTACCTTGAAACGGAACTTTCACAAGATGTTGAAGAAAAGTTTAGATCTCTTAGTGAAGACTTAAGACAACAAATTGTTGATCGTATCCTCAAAAAAGAAGGGGCACTAACTCTTACGCAGATCTATCGTGGTCTTGGTGGAAAAACCGAGATGAAAGATCAAGTTAGGAGTTATGTTCAAGCCGGTAATAAAACCATTTCTAAATTAATCTGGCCTATTGAAGACGCAATCCACGATTTTGCCGTCGCCATGCTTGAAAACATGGAAAGCGCTTATATTCTTGATAACAATAAAGAACTAGACCGCCTTAAGAAAGAGGTAGAGACTGCTATTAAATCTATTCAGGCTTACCAAGGACCATCACAAGAGGTGGCACATGAAATCTTGGCTAAACAACTAAAGAAGATTAAAAGTTTAGATAATATCACTTCTGTCGCTGAAGGTTTTGTTTTCGAATACGATGGTCAGCTTTATAAATTTACCGGTAACTTTGCTCCTGTTAATCAGATCTTAGGTCTTTTCCGATTTGGAAGGGGTGGTGTTAAGATCCCCAAAGTTAATGAGGCGAAAGGTGCTACCGAAACAGTTGCTATTGTCCCCGGTGCCTTTAAGCCACCACACAGAGGGCACTTAGATATGGTTAAGCACTATTCAGACAATGCTGATCGTGTTATTGTTATGGTCTCGCCCAAAGCAAGACAGACTCCTTCAGGTCAAGATGTTGGTCAGGAGCAGTCCATTGCTATTTGGGAACTTTACCTAAATAAAGCGGGACTTACAAACGTAGAAGTCATTCCTTCGCCACATCCGTCTCCTATTAGGTCTGCTTACGAATACGTGGAAACTACCGCACAACCCGGCGAAAACGTTATACTTGGAACAAGCACCAAAGGTGGTGACCAGTCAAGGTTTGCAAAGAACGTCCAAGCATATGCTAAAGAGGGTGTGAGAATTTTAGATCCCATGAAATTCGCCTTTGATACAGTTGGAGAAGAACTTAGCGCTAGTGATTTTAGATCGGCAGCAGAAAGCAGCGATATTAATAGATTTTTACCAAGTGGTGTTGAGCCACAAGACGTGTTAGATATCTTAGGCATACAGGGCAGGACTGAAGAAGTCGTAGAACACGCTGCCCTCCCCTTGTTCTTTCGGCTGATTGAAGAAGCTCTGGATGAAATGGAGCCTATTCAAAAGTTTTATGCGAAAGATTGGTCTAAAAAAAGAATGTCGACCAAGGGAAAAAAGAAAAAGGGCGGAGCACCTTACGATATTAACCCCCCAAAGGCAAGATCTAAATCAGCCCCTCCGGGCTTTGGTGGATCATTAGAGGAATCAGAAAGGTTTTCAGAGGGTATTCAAGAGGAAACTTGGTATCACGGTACCGACTCTCCTTTAGAGGGCGACATTAAACCTTTATATCTTACTCCCAGTAAAAACCTTGCTGATATGCTTGGTAAAGAAGTATACGCTTTTAAAATTAAACCAGAAGCCAAATGGTTTGATATGGGAAGTAAAGAGACTGGTCCTTATCTTTTTTCCATGGATACTATCGGGTATTTGCCGGATAAATGGGAAGACTTTACAAGTTATGGTGTTGATGTTGTTTGGGACGTGCCAGATTTTAGGAAAGGATTTGAACAAATATTTGTTGTAGATACCGAAGTATTAGAGATGGTTGAAAACGATATTGAAGAAATGTCTTCTATGGGCGGGGGTTCTGTTGCTGGCTATTCTTTACCACTTGGAGCGAAGCCGCAAAGACCAAAGAATAAAAAGAATAAAAAGATAGATGACGGAAAAGCAAATAATTAATACTATTTAAAGTATTAAGGAGAAAAAATTAATGTATATCGATAGACAACAAATTGTTGAAGAACTTAGACTTCGCAGACTTATTCGCAAAGCAATCCATATTGCCGAAGCAAAAAGGGCAAATCCGAAAGAACAGTATTTGGCTGAAAAGAATAGAATGCGAAAAGTAGTTCATAATCTTATTACGGAAGATGAAGTTGGTGATACAGAGGACTCTCCATACAATAATACAGGGCTGAATACACTCAATACTTTATTCGATAATGTTTTAAAAACAATTGAAACAGGTTATAAAGAATTAGCATCTTCAAAAGAGCAGAGAGATTCTTTCTCTTCTCATATGCTTAAAGCTGTTGAAAATGTGTTAGCCCCACTCAGAGCATTAGAAAAAACCAATGATGAGTTATCAGAGGAAATCGATATTCAGATCGATCCGGACAGACCAGAAGATATGGCTGACATTAGAAAAGATAAAGAAGAACAGGCAGTAGAAGACTTTAGTATTGATGGTGTGGACTTAACTGGTCGCGATAAAGCATACGAGACTTTCAATAAAATTGAAACTCAAATTGTTGAAGCATACAAAGCCCTGCATAGTCCAGAAGACATTAAAGCTTTTTATGATGGCTTGTTAATGAATTTAGATCTTTATTTCAAGAAATTTGAAGATGAAATCCAGCCGTCTGTGGAGGCTCCGGAAACCGGGGTGGAAGTCGATGCTGGTTTAGATGCTGCCCCTTCCCAAGAAGAAGATGAATTAGATTTGTCTGATATCGCTAACCTATAATCCTTCCTTTTTTATTTCACTTACAATTTAAAACAAAAAAACCCCCAACCAATTAAGGTTGGGGGTTTAGATTTTTAAACTATGCCCGAAGGCTAGCCATCAATCTTAGGATCCTGCATAAGTTACTGCGATTGTTCCGCCAGAAGTTCTAATACATCCTTTCAATGTAATTCCGTCTGCGGTGGTATCTCTCGCATAAAAGTACAAATAAGACCCTGCAAGGATAGTACAATCACCAGTATCGGTAAGAATAACATTTCTATCATTATCAGTAGGAACGGCTGCTCTAGTCATGCTAGCATTTCCATCACCAGTAACAACAACTTCTGTTGATTCAGCGTCAAGACCCTTACCAGCGCTGGTAAGAAGCTTAAGAATTCCAGAACTTGCACAAGTGTTACCTGTAAACAAGATCAATGTTTGCTGGTCAGCCGTCAATGCTCCACCTGCTGCCATTTGTACAGTACCGCTAATGCCACCCGATAATCTGTGAACTTTCAAGTTTGTTAGGGGGGTTGTGCCCGGTGCCGCAGTTGTTCCAATCGCAACGTCAGTTCCTACAAGTCCAGTCGCTGCAAAGACTTGACTAGCTTGTGCAGCAGAAGCCACTGCGCTTTGGGATGCCACCTTAGCCAAAGCCAAAGTCTGTTTGTACAATGTATTAACTGGTGTCTTTACATTGTTAATTAGAGTTGTTGTGCTTTGGGTTTGATATGATAAAAGATCTCCACCAAAGTTAGCAACAAAGTGTGGACTCAAGCCCAAAAGAAGCGATGCAATGTGATTAGAGTCAATGAAATCAACCCCGTTAGCTGTGAATGTTCCCGAGGACGTGAATGCCCCGCTAATTGTTGTATCGCCATTAAATGTGACGGCACCGTTAAATTGTTTTTGATCTGCCATTTTCTTATTTCTCCTATAGGTTTAAAATATTTTTAAATTTGTTAATTAACATGCATGTTAGGGTATAACCCAACGTAATAAATAGTTTATAGTTTCCGAAAATGCCTTTTTCACTCTGGGGGCGTTTCTTCGTATATTATTCCAACTAAATATCTCTTACCATACTCTTCTTGTATCTTCTGTTCTACTTCTACTAAGTGTCTAAATTGTGTATTTTCCATTCCGGGTGTTCTTAAATCTCTAACGTAAATCGTATGAGTTACTGAAGCATAATAATCATACTGAAAATCAGTGTTCCACATTGTCTTACAATAGTTCGCGTGATCATTAATCAATTCTTTAATCTCTGACAACTCTTCTTTATGAAGGATCTTCTTTATACCTAAACTTAACAAATTTCCAACCTATTTCCGTTATAGACAACAGAAGGTAACATCCCACCGGCACACCAATTAATATCGCACTTCCCAACAACGCCCGGAACATCTCCAGATCCAGTCCATTGCCAGATAGTCCACTCTTTCCAGAGGTCAGGCATTCTTTCTGGTTCTGCTCCATCATTATAAGAGGCAATCCAAAGAGGATATTGTGAAATAGC
>ENA-ORXF01000108-ORXF01000108.1-marine-metagenome-genome-assembly--contig:-NODE-108-length-59444-cov-7.556858_pt1 | contig 59444 bp, 51 predicted proteins | sample MGYA00237864_ERZ511476 | MGnify/ENA primary metagenome ERZ511476 (study PRJEB26306, sample SAMN06343908) | marine metagenome | isolation source: coastal waters | place: Atlantic Ocean: West Antarctic...
AAAGGCTAAGAGCTATTTTTTCTGCTCTTTCTTTTCGTAATTTTTGATTATGCTCTAAGCCAGTTTGTAAGATATCAACATTAATATCAATACCTAAGCCTAATATATGAATAGCCATATTTCGCCAAAGTGCTGATATTTCCACTCCATTAATAAGATTTAGATTTAACTTATCTGCCTCTAATTGAGCCTCTGCAATTCCATCTGTTGTATCATGATCTGTTAATGAAAATAAATCACACTTTGCCTCACTGGCTAACCTAACAACCTCACATGGAGACATTACGCCATCAGAATAGTATGAGTGGTTATGTAGGTCTGCTTTCATTATGTGCTTTATTATAATCTAAAATTTGATTTAGCTTAAAATCCCTTTAATTTCATAGGAGAAAACCAAAATATTAAAAGAAATTTAAGTCTAATTACTAATAGTTCAAAATCTATTATTAACTATAATACTATTCATTGTTGTATTGGTAATTACTTATGTGTGGAATTGTTGGCGGTGTTACAAATAAAGATATTACAAAGCTTTTATTAGAAGGCTTAGATCGCTTAGAATATAGAGGTTATGATTCATCCGGACTTATAGTTTTATCTAAAAATAACACTTTTGATCGAGCAAGGTCAGTTGGTAAAGTTAAAAACCTTAAAGATATTTTAGAAGCAAGAGATCAGAAAATTAGTGGAAATATTGGAATTGCTCATACGCGCTGGGCAACCCATGGTGAACCTACTATTCTTAATGCTCACCCCCATATATCAAAGAACTCAGTAAGCTTGGTTCATAATGGCATTATTGAAAACTACTTAGAACTGAAAAATAATCAATTGACTAATGGATATACATTTTCTTCAGAGACAGATACTGAAGTGATTGCTCATGCGATCGACTTTGCAATGCAACCGTCTAGAACCTTACTAGCTGCAGTCCAATTAGCAATTAAATCTTTTTCTGGCTCTTATGGACTTGGGATAATTTCATCTAAATACCCAGATCAAATTGTTGCTGCAAGAAAGGGCTCACCGTTGGTAATTGGTATTGGAAAAAATGGAAATTATATTGCCTCAGATCAAATGGCACTTTTATCAGTAACAAAAGAATTTATTTTTCTAGAAGATGGAGATGTTGCTGAAATACAGATTGATAAAGTCACTATTTATGATCTAAATGGTAATTTAGTGGACCGCCCAATTAAAACTTCGAATCTGAAGATGGGGCAAGTAGATTTGGGTGGTTATGATCACTTTATGCAAAAAGAAATTTTTGAACAGCCTCAAGCTATAAGGGATACATTAGAGTCACGCATTACAAATAATTCAGTTCTAATTTCATCTTTTGGGCATAAAGCTAAAGAAAACTTTACTAAAGTTAAGCAAGTTCAAATTGTGGCTTGTGGAACAAGTTATAACGCTGGTCTTGTTGCAAAATACTGGCTAGAGGATATTGCCAAAATACCTTGTAATGTTGAAGTAGCAAGTGAATATCGTTATCGCAATCCTATTATCTTGGATGATACTCTCTTTGTTACACTTTCACAAAGTGGAGAAACTGCTGATACAGTAGAGGCCCTAAAGGCTTCAAAAAAAATAAATAGTAATACAATATCGCTCTGTATAACTAATTCTCCAGAATCTAGCCTTACAAGGCTCTCTGATTTAACTTTTTTAACTCATGCTGGCCCTGAAATTGGTGTGGCAAGCACAAAAGCCTTTACTACCCAGCTAGTTGCTCTTGCATTACTAACATGTTCAATAGGTAGTTTAAAGAAATCTATAAATAAAAAACAAGAGAAAGGCATTATTAATGGGCTAAAACGTTTACCAGGACTTGTTAATGAAGCATTACTCCAAGAAACTCAAATTAAAAATATAGCTTCATCCTTCAAAGATAAAAATAGTACTCTTTTTCTAGGCAGAGGTACAATGCATGCTATTGCTATGGAGGGAGCTTTAAAACTTAAAGAAATTAGCTATATTCATGCAGAAGCATATCCTGCAGGAGAGTTAAAGCATGGGCCAATTGCACTAATTGATAAAGATATTCCAGTAATTGCAATTGCACCAAATAATGAACTTCTAGAAAAATTAAAATCAAATTTGCAAGAAGTTAAATCAAGAGGCTCTCAAATGATTATTTTCGAAGATGAGAACTCAAAAATAACACCTATGAATGGCATGAAAGTACTCCCCATTACTTCAAACTTGGGTAGGATAACAGCTCCAATAATCTTCACAATTCCTCTTCAATTACTTAGCTATCATGTTGCGCTGATTAAAGGTACAGATATTGATCAACCTAGAAACCTTGCTAAATCGGTTACTGTGGAATGATTTTGTTTATATAAGTTTAGAGGGAACTGTTCCTTGCTTAGAGTTCAATAGCACTGATCAAAATAATTAAATTCTGAACACAATAGGCGTAATTGTTACTAATTTAACCTCTTAAAAATATACTCAGTTCTAGTAGATTTTGGGAATACCCAAACATAAATTTTTTTTAATTTAACCATAAAACTTGTATTTGAGTCATTTGGGTATATTGGCATAGTTTTAAAACCATATTCTTTGACTAGGCGAGCAATTTGGGCACCAAGCATGTAATTTATATGCCCCAAGTGATAATGTAAATATCTTTTTATCCGTATCTTTTTAGATTTTTGACCAACTAATTTTTCAATATTTGAAATATCATCTTCTAGAGGCATAACTGGATTTGAAAACAAAATTATACTATCAGTATTTGAAATATCTCTCAAATCAGAGAACATTTTTTTAGGAGAAATGGCATGTTCAATTACAGCAGTACAAATAATTACATCAAATTTTGTTTTTTTACTTAACTGTTCAATATTGTTAATCGCTTCAATTTTATTAAAACCTGATTTTTCATAACTTATCTTATGGTCATCTGAATACATAGGGTCATAGGCAACTATCTTATTAAAACCTAGAATTTCTGATAATTTAGGATATTCTCCTAATCCACATCCGTAATCAATAATAGATAATTCATTAATATTTTTTTTAGTTAGAGATGCTAATAATTTTAATTTATAAAGTCGATTTTTAATTAAATTATTTTTTTCTATTTCCCCACTAAAAAAATCCTTATTTTGTTCGATTATCATTTTCTTTGATCTTTTAGATTCAAAATCATTTAATACAGTTGAATTTTGAGAGATACCATTAACTACATTTCTGACATATTTACAATCGCAAATATTACATTTTGCAACTACCTGTGGACCATATTGTTCGTTTAAGATTTGTTTTTCTTTGATATCATTTTCAATAAGATTTGTATATTCTTTACTGAAGACAAATATATCTTTATAATCATTATTATCGCAAATTATGCAATTTCTATTTGTTATATTTTTATTTTTGATCATAGAATTTTTTTACTATATGTTATATAAATCTTCAGCATTAGGTAAGCCCTTTTATTAAATATTATTTTTTCGCTCTTTGAATGCAGAATCTGCAATATTCTTCTCAGGCTTATAGCCAACCACTAGTTCTTTTAATATATTTACAATCAACTCGGGGTTATTATTATCTACTGCAAATCTTAAAGCTTGTAATTTTTCCTGCAAGATATTCCAAATAAAAAAGTCCTCACTTGCCTTCAATATTTTTGGATTACTAGTTTTTATTGGATTGTTGCCAATAAGAAGCTCTTCAAATAACTTTTCACCTTTCCTTAGTCCTGTTATCTTTATCTCTATCTCACCTTGAGGAAAGTTTTTATCCTTAATGCGCAAGCCTGATAGTTCTACCATCCTTTTCGCTAAATTAATAATTTTAACTGGCTCACCCATATCTAGAACATAGACCTGACTAGCATTTTTGTTTTTTCCTTTCATCGCTGCCGTTTGCATTACCAATTGCGATGCTTCTGATATGGTCATAAAGTAACGAGTTATATCTTTGTGGGTCAAGGTGATTGGCCCTCCATTTTTTATTTGCCTTCTAAATAAAGGAACAACAGAGCCAGATGAGCCCAATACATTGCCAAACCTTACCATACTAAACTGTGTATTATTTTTAGTCTTCACAGGAGCTCCATTAACTGACTCAAAAACTATGGATTTTTCTGCAGAAACTGCCTGCAATATTAACTCTGCAACCCTTTTACTTGCTCCCATGCTGTTAGTAGGGTTTACAGCCTTGTCAGTACTAATTAGTATAAAGTTTTCCAAATTCTGCTCTAAAGCTGCCTTTAACAGAGTATAGGTACCAAAAATGTTATTTTTTATACCCTCAGACAAATTTCCTTCAACCATAGGCACATGCTTGTATGCTGCCGCATGATAGAGAATATTTGGACTCCATGTCTTCAAAATTTCAGTCATCCTATTCTCATCCTGAACAGACCCTAAAAGAGGTATTATTCTGGGGGAAATTGTAAGTTTTTCACTGATTTTTAAAGCTGAACATATGGCTTCTAACTCCTGGTGTATTTCATACAGCGCATACTCACTAATTTCCAATAGTAGTAGTATTTTTGGATTTCTTTTAATTACCTGTCTGCAAATCTCACCACCTATACTTCCTCCAGCGCCCGTAACAATAACAATTTTATCTTTAGTAATTGTTACCAATGGCTCATTATCAGAAGTTACAGTTTCTCTCATTAACAGATCGTCCACATCTAAATCCTTAATTTCATCAATACTTGAGACCCCACTTGTAAGATGAGACAAACTTGGTAAAGTTTTAATACGAACCTTAAATGGCAGTAGTTTTTTTAGAATTTCATTACGCTTTATCCTAGTTATAGATGGCATAGCCAAGAATATATCAGTAACATCTTTAGACTGAATGAAGTGTTCAATTTCTCTCAAAGAAATCACAGGATAACCAATCAAATTTCTCCCTTGTATTAATTCATCATCATCTATAAAACCATACAACTTATAATCAATACTCTGATTTAATCCAAATGCTAACTGACGGCCTGCAGAGCCAGCACCATATATCAATACTTTAATAATACCAATTTTTTCTTGTCCATCTTTTTGAATAGAGCTTTCAACCCTTCCAAATAAATATTTAGCAAGGACACGAGAACCTGCAATACCAATTATAGTAACCATAAAATTAATCAAGACTACTGACCTTGGATATTCTGTAGCTCCACTTAGTAATGAAATTAATCCCCATAAAACAGAGTAAAGGCCAACAGCTTTAAGTATAGGCCAGCTAGCCTTTGAGCTTATGAAACGGATAACTTCTCGGTATAAACCAAAATATATAAATATTGGTATGCCAATCAAAGGGGACAAAAAAACTAACCAAGTAATTTTATTTTCAAGAAAGCCAGGTGGCAAGTATAGATACCCAAGCCTTAGAGAGAAAGAGAGCAATATTGCTACAATTAGAATAACTGCATCAGAAGCAAGCAAAATAACTATCTTTGAATTTCTTGGCAATGATATAATTTTGTTAATAATCATATTTATTACTCTTTATTAAATTGAAAAACATAAACTAAATTCTAAAGACATAAATACTATAGTATTTTAAATTGTAAAAAATTAAAAATATGTTTAATTGATGCACTTATAAAAAAGATGTGTCTTTCTAGAGGCCTTCATTACAAATAATGGATTATTCAATGAGAGACGCCATCACGCTGAATTACTTTTAAAAATGTCATCCATAAGATTTTCATATCAAACCAAAATGATTGATGTTTTAAATATTCAACATCCAACAAAACTTTTTCAGGAATTGACAATTCATCTCTACCGTTAACTTGCGCCCACCCAGTTATGCCAGGTAATAATGTATCTACAGCATGTTTTTTACGCAACATAATTAAATCTTCTTGGTTAAATAATGCGGGCCTTGGCCCTACAAAGCTCATATCCCCCTTAAGAACACTTAACAACTGTGGCAACTCATCTAAACTCATTTGACGCAATAAACTTCCTACAGGAGATAAATATGCATCCGGATTGTCCAAAAGGTGTGTGGCCACTGAAGGCGTATCGATCAGCATTGTACGAAACTTCGGCATCTTAAAGATACGCCCTTTAAGTCCTACTCTATCAGACCAAAAAAATATTGGGCCTTTTGAGCTAAAAAACACTAATACCGCTAAAATAACTATTGGCAAAGTAAGTAATATTATAGTAAAAAGTCCAAAAATCAAATCAAATAATCTCTTTGTTATATTTCTTGAAGTTAATTTATTATTAGCCATCCTAAAGGTATTTCTATGAAATATTTATTGACTGAATGATTTTAAGCTGTTTTTCTATCACTTTTTTTTCATTATAAAATTCTATTGCCCTATTTCTACTAGCCTTGCCCATTTTTTTAGATCTCTCTCTATCTTTATAGAGCGACTCTATTGCCTTGATTAGTGCTTTTGGGTTACGAATTGGGACTAATAAGCCAGTTTCTTCATCAACCACCTCCTCTCTAGAGCCTCGGATGTCAGTTGCTACGATTGGCAGAGACATCATCATTGCTTCGATAATAGTTCTTGGCATACCTTCTCGCCATGAGGGCAAAGTAAATAGATCCATTGAAGCTAGAAGCTCTGGAATATCAGAGCGCATCCCAGTTAAAATTAATCTCTCTCCAAGCGCTTCTTTTGCCTCAAAAATTGCAGTTTCGACGCCTTCTGCATGATCTGAGTTTAGACGATGACCAACTATAAGGAAACTGATATCATCATATTTACTTATCAAAAATCGAGCTGCCTCAAGCAGCTCTATAATTCCTTTTTCTTTCACCTGGCGACCAATCATCCCCACGACAAAATCATCCTCAGCAATTCCCAAATCACTTCTTATACTCTTGCAAACTAATCCAGCCTTTGGATTAAACCGACTTACATCTACGCCATTACCAATCTCAAATACTCGGTGTTCAGGCATAATTTTCTCAATCACTGCCGCTCTGGCGTCCTCGCCACTCTGAGTAAAGAGGATTGATGTTAAACGTCCTGCAAAACGCTCCAAAGCAACAAAAAATGCTCGCTTTGTAGACGACATCTCATCATGAAAATAAAACCCATGCGCGGTATAAACTACTAACGGTACTCTGCACAGCCAAGCAGCTATTCGACCTACAAGTGCGGCAACTGGGGTATGAACATGCACCAAATCAAACTTCTCTTTGCGTAGAAACCAGAAAATCACCCAAATTGATTGCAGATGTCTTAATGGATTCAGCCCACGTGTAATCGAAAGAACTTCTACTCGATATCCTGCCTCCCTCAAACCTTTCACATACTCATCATCTGCACAAACGGCCACCACATTATCTCCATTTGCAATCTGTGCATCAATTAGAGGCAACAAAAACTTATTCAACGCAAAACCTACGTTAGTTAACTGACAAACCTTCAAGATTGCTCCTCAAGCCAAGCCTGAAACATTAACACATCCCAAAGATGGTGCTGCCAATTTCGCCTACCTGAAATATGCTCCTCCCACTTTTTACGAATTGGTAAAGGATGAAGATAGCCCTCTTGCCTTAAACGAGACTCATCCAGCAAATTCTCAGCCCAATCTCTCAATGGACCACGTAACCAGCTATCAATAGGCACTCCAAAACCCATCTTAGGCCTTTCTATAAGCTCCTTAGGTACATACTGATATAGCAACTGCCTTAAGATCCATTTACCCTGTCCATTTCTAAGCTTCATTGAGAGTGGCAATTTCCAAGAAAACTCGACCACTCTGTGGTCTAACATTGGTATACGGGTCTCTAATGACACTCCCATTGCAGCGCGATCGACTTTAGTTAAAATATCATCTGGCAAATAAGTTAACGTATCCAACGCCATCATTTGCTCAGCCATGGTTGTTAATACAATGGATGGGTCACTCACCTCTGTTCTCCCCTCTTTCCCGCCAATCACAACCTCAGCTGGATCATCCCAATGAGAAGTATAATGTTTATATAGAGAGGCGCCGTCTGGCACTAAAAGAACCCCAGCCAATTTAGATATATTATTGCCTGTCACTCCAGAGGCAACAATGCCTACTCTATCCCAAACCCCTGGAGAAATAGAGAGTAAGCCTTTAGATAATAGATTTCTTGCCGATTTTGGTATCATATTAATCTTATCCCACCACTGATGTGTTTTAACATAACGGTTATAGCCCCCAAACAACTCATCTCCACCATCTCCAGAAAGTGCAACAGTAACATTCTTGCGAGTCATTTCAGCAACTAAAAAGGTTGGAATCTGTGAGGAGTCTGAAAAAGGTTCGTCATAAAGCCGTGGGAGACGATGAATTACATCCATTGCCTGTTGAGCAGTTACATAAAGTTCTGTATGGTCAGTTCCTAAATAGTTTGCCACCTCTTTTGCATAGATTGCCTCATCATAGCCACTCTCATTAAATCCAATTGAGAATGTTTTGATCGGGATAGATGAATGTTTCTGCATTAATGCAACCACTAGCGAAGAGTCAACACCACCAGATAGAAAAGCTCCTAATGGAACATCTGCGACCATTTGTTCACTTACAGAGCGGCTTAATAGGCGATCCAGCTCAGAGATAGCAGCAGATTCACTCCCTTCAAAATGACCCTTAATCCCCCTCTCTACTGTGTCAGCAAAAGACCAATATTTTTGTGGTTCTGGCGACTTTCTATCAAATGTACCTTTATTGACATCTGACAACTTCAAAAATGTACCCGGGAGAAGTTTTTTTATTCCTTTATAAATTGAGTAAGGAGCAGGTATACAATTATGGCGAAACTGCAAGGCGATAGAGCCTCTATCAACCTCACCATCAAAACAGGGGTGTGCCTTAAGTGTTTTGAGTTCCGATCCAAAAAGAAATATGCCCTTTTGCCAGCCATAATAAAGAGGCTTCTCTCCTAAACGATCGCGAACAAGATAGATTGAATTTTCTTTTTTATCCCACAATGCGAAGGCAAACATCCCAATAATTTTCTCTAATGCTACTTCTAGCCCATTAATTTCAATCAAAGCTAGCAAAGTCTCAGTGTCAGAACTTCCCTTCCAATCAACTTTTACTTGTAATTTAGATCTTAAATCATTGTGATTATAAATTTCTCCATTATATGAAATCACAAACCTTCCAGAGGCAGAGGTCATAGGCTGATGTCCAGCTGAAGAAAGATCTAGAATAGATAATCTTCGATGAATTAATGCCACTTCTGCATTATCATCACACCAAAAACCTGAATCATCAGGGCCACGGTGAGAAATCACATCTCCCATCTTTAATGCGATTGACTTAACCTTATCTTTACTAAAGTTATTAAATCCAATAAAACCTGCAAACCCACACATTAGTTATATCCTAAAACTTTATTTATAAATGTTTTATGATTTCTCACACAAGAATCAATTGTAAAGTTATTTTTTATCTTGTCTCTTCCTCTTTCTCCCATAATAGATAAAATTTCATTACTTTTTAAAATCTCAACTATTTTCTTATAGCCATTATCATCTCCCAGCTCCAGTAATAGCCCATCATCCCCACTTTTTACCAGTTCCGGAATACCATCTATATTATAGGCAACAACTGGTATTGAATAACTAAAGGCCTCTAAAATTGATGTTGGGCATCCCTCACCCCATAAAGAAGGTAGAACAAATAGAGATGCTCTTTCGAAACAATCTGTGACATCTGATTGAAAACCTTTATATGAAATATAATTCTCTAATCCATATTGAGTGATTTTTTTCTGCACTTCTCCATCCATTTCATCACGCCCAACAAATACAAACTTTATGTTTGGTAATAACTCCACAATTTTAGAAATAATTATTAAATATTCTAGATATCCCTTTCGCTTATTTAAGTTGGCTACTGTTAGCACCTCTATTTCTCCTTCAGGGAAAAAATTAATATTCGAAGGCAGAGTTATTCCATTATAAATAACATGAATCTTACTATTTTTAATACCACATCTACTGATTAAAGTATGTTGAATTATTTTAGAATTTACAATCCATCCATCAACTAGCCAAGAAAAATATCTTTCAACCATTCTAAATGATTTATCTAGTAAAGTATTTGTATTAGGATTCCAACGCACCCCATGGATTAATTTTGTTTTTGGTAAAAATATTAATAGAAATCGAAGTAAAAAAGATGCACGCAATCCACACACATAAACCACATCAAAATCCAAACGCTTTATATCTTTATACAATTTTCTAACTAAAGAGATAAAATTATAATCACCATATACCAAAGGTTTAAATCCCTTAGATATAACCCATTCACACCATGGGCCATCAGAATCCAAAGTGCTCAAGGTGTACTTAACATTAGTTGATGAAAAAGCCATCCTAGAAAGACTTTTTTCAGCTCCCCCAAACTGACTACTTGAAAATAATAGCAATACGTTTGAGACTCCTGAAGATTGTTTAGTTTTCATAATTAATTCTAATGATGCTCTCTATAAACAGACATTAGCAATAGTTTGTCAAATAAATATATTAAAAAACTAGGTAAGATAACAACCTTCATCCAAAGGCTGCTATATTTTATATCTTTCGAGTGAATAGCATATCGTGCCCACATTAGTCTCATTAGCCAACGATAGTAAACTGATTTATAAATAGTACTTTCTGCTAATGCAAAGTAGAGTTCAGTCATTGGTATCGCGCATTCCATCCTTAGCAAAAAGCCACTGGCCGTCATTCCGCCAGGAAGATACTCTTTGACGGCAACAGGCATAGAGACTGCAAGACAGCTAGCCTTTTCTGCAACACTAGACCAAATTAAAAAAGTTGGCACCCTTCGACAGATTATTGAATCCGAATAAAGACATTTCTCTAAAAGATCTTTTCTAACAATTTCTTTTAAATCATCCTTCACACCATAATCACCTCTTAAAGCAATATAATTTGATTCAACATCAGGTGGCAGATTATCAACATATTTACTTTTATTATAAATCTTGATACCAAATACAAAACATTTATATAATTTTTGCGTAGTTAAAATCCAACAAATATTTGCCAATGCATTTGGAAGAAAATAATCATCAGAATCCATAACTATCACATAATTCCCTTCTGCCATAAGAATTGCTTTCTTTAATGCGAAGCCTCTTCCTTGATTATCTTGATACTCATATTTAACTTTCACTTTAGAGTTATGATTTTCAATAACCTTCTTAGTATCATCATCTGACCCATCATCACAGATAGATAATTCAATCCCTTTTGTTATATCTATTGATTCAATTAAACGAACTAACTTAGCTGACCTATTATAAGTAGGAACACAAATTGATAATAAAATATCGCTCATTTATGACGCCTTACAGACTGCATATAACTCTCCAAACTGGATGTAATGACTTAATATTTCAATGTTACTTTTTTTTAATTCCTCTTTTAATTGAAGATATGTGTATTCAGTATAGTGAGTTTTATCTAAACGGTACTCAACTCCAATTTGTTTTTTATAAACAGTAATCCAGTCCCTATCAATCATTGGTACGCGTATTAGAATTTTTTTATGAAATTCACTATTCCATTTTATCTGTTTAACAATATTTTTTAAAAAATCAACTCTATTCTCAATATGCTCAAGCACATTAGACAATGTTAAAACTGTTAAGTCTTTGCATAAAGAATAATCATAAATAGTTGCATCAAAACAAATAAACTCTACATTAGGCTTTTGAATTTTCAATTTTGCCTCATTGTATAGGTTCTCATTAATTTCTATACCATAGACATATTGTGCTTTATCTGAAAGTTTATTAACCATAGTTCCAGTGTTGCATCCGATATCTAAAACAATATCATCCTCTGAAACATTTTCGACAAACCATTTCTGATAATTTATAATTCCATGCTTTGGATGTATATTATTATTCAAAACAGATGAAAAAATAGCAGAAAGCCTATAAGTCAAATTATGAAGCCTTAATATTAAACTCATTAATAATTTTGCAAAAAACTTATTAACAAGTATTTTTTTTATAATTTTAGACATGCTCATTTCAAAGAATAATAATATAGTTTAAAGACAAAATTACCTTAGAAAAAAATCTCTAAATAATTTGTTGAAATAGTTTCAGCTCTTCAATAGTTTGTTGTATTTTAACCTCTTCAAGGTTGTACCAAATAGGTAAACATATATGTCGCTTTGCAACAGAGTATGGAGCCACTCATGAAATACTTTGCTCGTTTCAGATGCAAGACTATCATTCTTTTTTAACAAAAAACAGAGTGCCCTTCTCTCGTCAAAATTTCTGCAGTTGCTATTCTAGATAAACCTCCAGTAATAAAAATCTAGTCATACGACATATCTTTATTTATCTCCAAAATTAATGGTTTTCTCAAGGCCCGCATAAAGTGTGGTCATTTTCTCTATGTCAACTTCAAACAGTTGGCACATTTTATCAGTTGTCCCATCAGATATTTCAGGATCTCCATCAGGCAATAATCTTTGATTAATAATAGGAATCTTATTAAGAGTACTTGACAAAATCTCTAATAATGCATTAATAGTATATGATGTTCCTGTTAAGACATTTACTTTTTCACTTACAAACGCCGATTTAGCTAATCGAATCGATTTTTCAATAATATTTACAACATCAGAAACAAACACAAAATCTCTAGTTTGATAACCACCGTTAACTTGAATTTCTCTACCATTTTCGAGCCTGTCGATAAAAATAGAAATAACTCCTGAGTATTGACTTAAGGGATCTTGTCTAGGGCCATAAACATTAAAGAATCTTAGCCCAAAACTCGAAAGTGCATAAGTTTTATTCGCCATTTGGGCGTATAACTCCATTGAATATTTATCCACAGCGTAGGGGCTAATTAAATCTACACTTTCAGACATGTCATCACCCAATCCACTATTTCCATATACTGCAGAAGAGGACGCATATACAAGTGGAATATTGGCATTACTGCAGTAGTCTATAACATTGAGATTACTTAACAAATTAATGTAACTACTATTTTTAAAATCCTCAATTGACTTTGGCACAGATGTTTGAGCAGATAAGTGAACAACAGATTCAATATTATCTAGAACATATAAATCATAGTTACTTAAGTCAGCCTTTATAAATGTAATTTCATCAATAACATTATGTAAATTTTTCAAATGCCCTGTTGATAGGTTATCTATAACAATTACATTGTACTTTTGAAGAATCAACTTTTCTACTAGATGGGATCCAATGAATCCAGCACCACCAGTTATTAGGACACTCATAGTTGAATTTCAAATATATTATATTTTTTTAACATAGCCAAATCAGTCTTCCAATCCTATTAGGTGTTTTTATTTACATTATATATTGTTAGGTTTGGCCTACTTTCCTTTAAAAAGGCAAAGGTAAAAATTTCAAACTCTACATCTGGCCAATAATCAACTACTTTATAAAAAAGTCTAATTAATTCAACGCCTAAATCACTATGCTTCTGTTCTTGCATTTTAGTTAGTTTGCTAACACTATAACCTCCTCCCACATAGTCTGCTTGATAAAAGTCAAACCCGTATAAAAGGATTTTTTTATGGGTAGATGCAGCCAAATGTATAGAAATAAGACCAGTATTCCTAAGGTTAGCAGTAAAGTCAACCCCTAAATTGGGTGGAAGAAATAACACGCTTAATCCATATATTTCCAAACAACCTTGATCTCTACATCTATCTTTCCAAATATCTGGCTGCTCTTTAAACATAACTATATATACGTTTCTAAATTTTAATCTATACCACAAGTATTTAATTATAATTCTCTCTTCATAATTAGCAACAATGGTTAAATTTTTATCCAAAATATGCTGAACACCTAAAGCAGCAACTGTCTTATCATCAAAATTTGGCAAAAAACAATCGGCTAGAGGAATATTGGATTTTTTAAATTGATCTAACGATCTCCCTCTTCCAAGTACATAACAAGATTCAGCTATATTTTCATCTGGATTTCTTGAAAAGAATCTGACTAAGGGGCTAATATATTTAATAAGCACCCCTTGAATTTTTCTAATTTGTTTTTTGATAAAACTTATATTCATTTTTTATAATGCTAATTTAATTTTAAGACCCATGAAAACTTAAGCAGCCTCTTTAGAGCTTATAGTTGCAGCTTTGTAAGTATTCAATATCGAATAAGTCTGTCTTAATATGAGATTTAACACCTCTATTTACCAGTTTGAATTGATTCTTACAAGACCATTAAGTAAGGGAATATGCTCCCAATCAGGAAACCACTCTAAATCAACTATTTGCCTGCCATCATTGAGATCAGTGAGTTTAATATTGATAGGCGTATTGTATATTAACTTGAACCAAAATCCAAATTTCGTTTGATGAGCTAGTAATTGAATTTTAATGAGATAGTAATTGAATTTTAATGAGCTATAATTAAATCTCTTTACTAATAAAATTTAGGAATATATTAATTACATTGGAAACAAAGAATATTATTAAAGAATTCAATCGCAGACTATTAAGAAATATTAACCCTAACTTTCGTAATAGAAAAGAGAGAAATGAATTTGTTTCAAAATACTTACTCAATAATTGTAAAACAATATTGAATATTGGTGGTGGTGGAAAAAGACATCTTGAGTCATCAATAAATAATGACTATGTAAAAGTGTTTGAAATTGATATTACTGGTGATTGTGATTCTATAGTGGATTTAGATAAAGTTAAAAAACTGGATTTTAATAGTGAATCATTTGAAGTTTGTTGTGCATTTGATGTACTAGAGCATTTGGAACAATTTCATCTAATTCTTGATGAAATGATTCGCATTGCTAAGAATGAAGTTTTAATTTCATTACCAATCTCAAGTGCAGAAATTTACAGTGTAATCAAGAATAAAAAAAATAACACAGATAGGCTTAGGCGAGAGGAGCGAGGAGTATACTCTAAATTTTATGGCCTTCCACTTAGCAAACCAAAAGATAGGCACCGATGGTGGCTATACTTTGATGACATTATTGAGTATTTTCTAGCTCTTGAGCATAAGAATAAATGCAAAGTAGAGTTTATTGTTCCCAATCCAAAAAAAATAAATGGAAAAATTATACGAATACTGACGCCTTGCATTTACTATAACTTTTTCTGTCGCGATGTTTTTATTAAAATTACCGAGTTACACAATTCACAATCCTTATTAGGAATATTGAACCAATTACCACAAGAATCATTACAATATTTGAATCTTCAACGCCCACAAACAATTCTCTAGAGATATACTGGAAATTTTAAAGATGTTTTTCTTAAAAAAATTTCATCAAAAGCAGTGAAAGTAATTAATTGTTTCTAAACTATTTAAGATTTAAATTAATTTTATTTACTAATATTAAGACTTCTTAAGTAGTCTTTATAAGTTAAGCTAAGCCCTGAATTCAAATCAAATTTTGCCTTCCAACCTAAGTTATTCAAACAACTTACATCTAGTAATTTCCTAGGGGTGCCATCAGGTTTTTCAATATCAAATTCTATAATTCCTTGATAACCAACTTCCCTAGCTATAGCATATGATAGGTCTTTAATAGTTAAGTCTTCACCGGTCCCAATATTGACATGGCTAAGCATAGGCTGAGTATTTCTATGATAATCATCAATATCTAAATTCATTATGTAAATTGAAGCATCTGCCATATCATCTACATACAAGAATTCTCTCTTAGGTTTACCACTGCCCCATACTTTAACAATTCTATCATTATTATTTTTTGCATTGTGAAAACGAACGATTAAACCTGGAATAACATGACTATTTTCTGGATGGTAATTATCTCCAGGGCCATAAAGATTAGTTGGCATTACACTTCTAAAATCAGTACCATGCTGTCGATTATATGATTCACATAATTTAATTCCTGCAATTTTAGCAATCGCATATGGCTCATTGGTAGACTCAAGTTTTCCTGTCAATATGGTATCTTCAATAATAGGTTGTGCAGCATCTTTTGGGTAAATACATGAGCTCCCAAGAAATAGGAGGCTTTTAACCTTATATTGATATGAGGCATCTATTATATTTGCTTGAATCATGAGGTTCTGATAGATAAAATCTGCTGGATAATTATTATTAGCAATAATTCCACCTACCTTAGCTGCGGCAATAACTACAAAATCAGGCTTATGTTTTTTAAAGAAATTCTGAACAGATCTCTGTTTAATAAGGTCTAATTGATTATGAGTTCTAGTAATTAAATTAATATAACCCAGGCTTTTTAATTTCTTAATAATAGCGGAGCCAACCAAACCTTGATGTCCAGCTACATAGATTTTAGCTTTAAAATCCATCATATATATGTCCCACGCTCTTTTAAAATCTTGATAAGATACATATTTTTTTTCCAATATTAAGAAAAGTCAATTCATCTAATGTCATCTTTTAATCATCAAAGGGTTGCTTTCAAAAAGACGATTATCAGAATTTTTTTCATACCAATTTGCAACTGATGGCAATCCTTTATCAAAATTTATTTTAGGCAAAAAACCTAGTTCTTCAATTTTCTTAATATCTGGACACCTACGCACCGTCTCTCCAGGGGCTAAATCGCCAATTAAAATTTCAGCTTCACGCCCAAAGTACTCTACAACCTTTAATGCAATATCTTTTATAGCAATTTCTTCCATATTACCAATATTATAAATACCAAGATGCTTGCCTTTATCTAGCATTATCATCAGTCCATCAATAAAATCATCTATATGTATAAATGCTCGCGTTTGATTGCCATCACCTAAAATATCAAATGGTACCTTCCCTGTCGGATGTTGTTTAATTTTTCTAATTGCGCGTAATATAAATTGTGGTAGAACATGCTCCCAACCCATATCAGGCCCATAAACATTATGAGGCCGAAAAATCATAACACGATTAAAATCTTTCCTACCGTAATTAATAGCGAGTAATTCAGAGATAATTTTACTGCCACCATATGAATATCGAGAGTTCATTACATCTGGAACAATTAATGGAACCTCCTCTGGAGTTGGAACTATAGAGGGAGTTTGATAAGCTTCGGAGGATGAAGCAACTATCAACTCCTTAATATTGTTATGACGACATGCATCAATCGCCGAGAGAATTCCTCGAACCCCTATATCTAGAACTTTTTCAGGATATTTGTAGAAATTCTCTGTACCATTAACAGCTGCCAAATGAATGAATGAATTAGCGCCCTTGGTTAAATTTATAACTTCATCAGTATTTCTAATATCACATTCAATAAACTTAATTTTGCCTATTAAAGAATCTAGTCTAGATGACTTACCACGTGAGTTATTATCAAGCACTGTAACTTTGTGGCCATCTTTAACTAAACGTTTAACTAGAGCTGAACCTATAAATCCACTTCCACCGGAAACTATGTAATTCATATTTTTCTCAATTAACTATTATTTAATATACTTAAACTGTTTGACTACCCAAGGCAAAGTATGAAATACCTGATAAGTCCTTATGATCTAACCCACTATATAAACCCCATAAATCATAAATAAATCCATCATTAGCCATAATTCCAATTTTTTCATCTAGAGTAATTTGACTAAACAATGGGTGGTTATTTAATATAATGACTATATTGGCGCCCTCAAAAGCCTCCTTAATAGTACTTACCGGAATTAAGCCAAATTCTTCAATATCTTTATTCTCAACAACTGGATCAAAACCTTGAAGTATTGAATTGGGAAATTCTTTGTTAATTAGATCTAATATAGGTTTAGCAACTGTTCCACGAAGGTCATTAGTTTCTGGCTTTCCTTTAAATGCAATTCCAAGTAACGATATTTTTGGTTGCAAAGGAAAGTCTTTTTTTAACCTAGCAGTTTTTTTAATAAAATTAACAACCTCTAGTGGTTGCCTTTCGTTAACACGACGACTTGCTGGTGTTATATCTAAATCAATGCCATATGATCTAGCACTTTCCGCCAATATATGTGGATCTTTTTCAAGACACGGTCCACCCACAGGTCCTGGAGATGCAACATTAGTTCTTTCATAGCCTAATTTTCCTGACTTGATTACCTCATGAGCACTAATGCCGACAGCATCACATAACCTTGCTACTTCATTGGCAAAACCAAACATCACGTCCCTATATGTATTGTCAACAAGTTTTATTACTTCAGCAGTCTCTAAAGAGTTAACCCTTAAAATAGTTGGAGTTAAAAAGTTAAAAACCTTTCCAGCGCGAAAAAGTGTACTTTGTGAATCTGATCCTATAATTTGTGGAAGACTATTAAGTTCTTCTAAAGCCTGGCCCTCTAAGGTTCTTTCTGGACATACTGCGATCTCAAAATTTTTGCCTGTTTCTTCAAGAATTGGAATAATAATATTTCTTGCTGTACCAATTTTTACAGTGGAACGTAAAATCACTAATGCACCATCATTCATATGATTTGAAATCTGTTTTACTGAATTCTTAATCATGTCAAGTCTAGCTAGATTATTACTATCGAGAGGCGTTCCAACTGTGACAATATAAACCGAGGCATCTATTGATTTATTTAAACCTTCTGAAAAAGTAAAGCTTCCATTCTTTATTGCCTGGTTTAAATTAATATCTAAATTTTTTTCCCAGAAGTGTGCCTTGCCTTTATTTAGAGATGTAATAACCTTTTTTTGAACTTCAAGACCATGCACACTAAATCCCGCTCTTGCCATTGCTACAGCAAGTGTTAGTCCTACATAGCCCAAACCAAGAACGCAAACTTTCTTATCTGAGAAATCATCAGGTAATGCAATCATTAGTTATTAGTTATTATATTATGTAACAAAAAATTCATAAGCTTTATATTGATCTCTTTAGACGAGTAATTTAAATTAAATTCTTTATATAAATTTTCTGCCATAGCTAATCTAAGATCCTCACTTTCTGCCAATTTAAAAAGAGCGCTACGCCATGATTCTGAACTGTAGCATACAAACCCATTTTCAGAATCGGAAACAAATTGCAAGGCAGATGGAGTCATATCCATTATTACTGGAACCTTTAATTGTGCAAAAACTAAACCTCGACCTACGTTACTTGTAACTTTAAACCTCAAAAAATAATCACTGAAATTTTCATTAAGCACATTAAAAATACTTTTAGATATTTTTTTTACTAAAGAGATATTTTTAATAGGCATTAGCGATGGAACAACACCAATATCAGCCTGACTCATATATTTATGATACCCATCTTCACTCCACTGGATGTGCTTTATAAGCAAGTTTTCGCTTAATTTAGAATACTTCCATTGTCCAAGGGATTCAACATCATACATTAACCATAATTCAACTTTATGTTTTTGGGCCAGCAATTCAATTGCTGGCATCAATCTTTCTTTAGACGCCATAAGATGAATTTTATTACCATGGTATCCAATAACAACTTTTTGATTATTTTTTTTAACTTTCACAAACTCTAGCTCTGGATAAATATAGTAATTAAATATATTTTTACTATATTTACTAAAATAATCTCTCATTTCAATGCCATTAGCTAATATAAAGTCTACATCGGTAAAATCAATATTAAATGATGGTCTTGGATCAATAATGCCTACTTTTATTAAGGGGTTGCTTTGTTTTGCTTTTTTAATATCTGAATCGTACCCCATAAATAAAACAACATCATAATTAATATAATCTGTGTTGTAAAAGTCAATAGAAATATCCTTCAACTCATTTAAGCCTTTAAGTAAATTTTGATTAAATATTGTAGATGGTCCCTTGATATTTTTAGTTTGAAACAGTAGCTTAATCAATTAATCTCCTTATTATTTTTGACTATTGGAATCAAATTAACGCTAGGTATGATAAATATTCTTTATTACGTTGCTGTTCAAATGAAAATACAGTCCTGAAACCTAAAGATTCAAACTTATCCTCATAAAAATTAAGTAAAAAATTAGCATCTAACTTTGAAGCATCAGTTGTATCATAATATTTGCTTCGTTTTTTTGCCCATATAGAATCTTTGACGTAATTAAAAGGGGCTTTAATAATATTAAAGATGACAAGCCCTCCACTTTGCAAGATTAAAACTGAAGTAAGATTTATGCACTCGAAATGCTCACAATATTTCCCAAATACTCCCTGCAAATTATCAAAAACAATTAAATTAAAAAAATTAGAATACTGAAATTCTTTTACTATCTCAAATGAGCTTCTAATTCTAATAGACGATTGAGGAATATTTACAATAAGGTCATTACTAAACTTTGCTTTAATTTCGCATACCTCAATACAATTGACCTTATTAGCATAAGATTGAGTATGCCAATTTCCTTTTCGGGGAAAAAATTCTAAGGCTTTTAAACTACTAATATCAGTACCCATTCGATTTATTTGATTCATTATCAATGGCATAACATTACCACGCATATTTTCTCTCTATTCTTTATTTTTCTGAATATTGCCAGAATCAAAAATTATTTGTCTTGAATTTTTACCCTGATTGAATAGTAAGTCTAATGTACTTAAGTTTGGATAAAAGATGTCTGATTTATATACCGGTGAAATGAAGTTATGAATAAATAATTCAATATTGTGATCACTAAACGCCTTAACATTAAGATAATCTAATCCTGAGGGTCCAGCAATGTATGAATCAGCACCTATCTTTTTACAAATATCAAGGATCAATTCAGACTTTGAGCTTTTAATGCTTAACTCACTTGACCTAATTGTTGGAGTTACTATATCCAATTCATCCCTAAAAAAATTAATAATATCTAAATTCAAATCGATTAGTTTTTCATGTTTTTTCATCAAAATTAACTTCAATCTATCAAAATAATTATCGAAATATTTTGACTTCTTATAAGAAGATTCAATTTCTGATAAATATTTTTTAGAATAGCTTTTAATTATCTGTTTCTCCATTATTGACTCATGCAAACTTCCAGACCAAATAGGAATTGTAGCCCAAGCCTCATTGCCATCTTTATTTACAATTTTATTCCTATTCTGAAAATAATTTTTTCTGAACTGAACGTGATCTAAATAAACATAGTAATCTGCACACATCATTTTATGAAAAAACCCAGTCCAGGGGAGATGTTCAGGCTGATGAATTGCAGCAATCATTCGTTAGATTCTTGAAAAAAATTGTGAGAATGCCTCTGCATATTCGCATCGTGCTTCTATACCTCTGTATTGAGCCCATTTTATCAAACCATCTTTAGACAAGTAGTTTCCTTCTACTCTAATTTGAGATGGGAATAAATCCTCAAATAATTGACATTTTTTTTCAATTAGTTCTTTATCAAGTTCGACATAAGTATCCGCTTTAAATGTTCCTGGATACGGGTCATGAACATATGTAGGATTTTCCAAAACATAGATTAGCTCAGATGATATGGAAAAAGTTGGTCTCGTTGCAGCAATTACAGCTTCATACACAGCAGTATGATCATGATGAAAAGATGGCCCCATAATCATCAAAATATCAGGCTTGACTTGTAGAACAGCATTTTCAATTAATTTTACCAATTGCGCCCTAGGAATAGTATCTAGTCTACTTTCCATATCCAATGGGAAGCTCATACCACCATGTTCAGGCCTAATAAATTTTCCGTTAAAATATTCGACATATTTCTTATATTCATCAATCCTTGTTTGTCTAGATACTTTTCCATGATACATATGAAGATCAGAAGCACACACTAAACAAAAGTTTAGATCGAACTTATTCTTATTCTTCAGCAAGTACCCACCACATGAAATAATACTATCGTCACTATGTGGCTCAATTATTAATATTTTTTTCTTCATAATTTTATAATTTTATTGAGTGATAGTTTAAAGCTTTCTGTAAAGGATTTTTGCGTATATTTTTCCGACTCCTTAAGCGAACTAGAGACAAGCTTTGCATAATTTTTATTTGATAAACTTGAAGCCTTAAGTGCTGCCATTTTAGTTGAAAAAACTCTATCTCCACCCTTTACATTGTTAATATACACTCCACAATTGTCAATATTGATACCTGTTTCATAATTTAACACAGGTACAAGACCAGCAGACATCATCGTTGCAACGGAAGTTGCACACCCTTCAGAACTGGAATTGGAAATTACAAAACTGCAAGAGCTAACTAACTCCTCAAACCTCTTTCCGCCAACTTCAACAAAACCTTCATAAAAAATATTTTTACTTGTCTTAATTGTTTCACCTAGAACATCAAAAAAACCTTGCTCAGTATCTGGGCCACAAATATAAACCGAGAGCTCTGGATGTTTACTAAAAGCCTCAACTACTAGATCTACACCCTTGCAAATAAAACCATCTCCAGAAAAACAAATAAACTTAGTTCTATCTCGCATTGAAACCCAATGATGCAAAAACCTTATTTCACTGCTACATCCAGGGAGATAATTATATACAGGCATATTATGCCTTTGATAACTCTCATAACAAAACTGGCCCTTTTCACCAATAACTAGCAATGCATCTGAAGATTTTGCAAAAGAATCAAAATCAATCGTGGGCTCCCTCATTGTGGGTAAATTTGATTTATATCTTAAATTAAACCTAGCATATTGTTCTCGCGTCAGTTGCGCACTTAATTTTGGTTCAGGGCCTGCACATAATGCAACTTTAATTGCGCTAGGTAATAATTCCGCATACTTCTTATAATGCCTACCAGAATCACCAGCAGCAATGCCAATAAATAAATCATATTTGTCATCAGGTTTGAAATTTAAAGCGCCCCTATCTATCACATCCACCACAAATCCTAATGTATTTAAAATTCTTACAATCTCAATAATTTCCCATTCATTAGTGTGTCTATATTCTAAATTATTTTTTTTCTTTAAAAACCATCCTGTTTTAAAATATAGTAAAGCCCTGAAGGGATACTCATCTTGTCTTCCAACTAGATTTTCTATAAATAATGGACGAAAATAGTTAAGAATTTTTCTTGTCATCTTTTTAAGCATTATTTTTTAGCAACTCTAATATCATTCTATTCTTATCAGCATAGCCAATATTCTTAACAACCTTGAATCCAGGAAATAAGTGAGATAATCCAGTCATTAAATCTTCCTCATTATCATAATTCCATATTGTAGTCCTGGTCCATTTTGTTTTTCCGTGCTTGCTAACCGGCTTAGTTCCATTTTCCTTTAAGCGACATTCAATAATAATCCTATCACAAGCATCCGCAATTTTTTTACCATTATTTTTCATATCTCTAGTATGGTGAATCACAGAAAATAAACAAATTGTATTAAATTTATCTATTTGTATTACATTATCAATATCAATTGTATTGTATTTACATTTAACTCCTAAAATATTAGCGATTATTTTGGCACTTTCAATTATCCAATTGTCCATATCGTATCCTGTAACCTCACAACCTCGTCTATAGAGATAGTGTGTTAAAAGGCCAGCATTGCAACCAATGTCCAAAACTGTCTCATTGTCTTTAAAATGAATAGAGTCCAGCAGAGGCTTCCTGACATCAAGGTCTCGAATACCATTTGTAGTAATTATTGAGGAATCGATACTATGATAAACGCCTTTTTTGGTATTAGTAGTGAACTGCTTTTTATATGGTGTTGTTGCTTCTATGTTAAATGCACCATCCTCTAATAGCCATTTAATATGCCTATTAAAATTTAATCCTTTAAAGTGCCTAATCCAGGAATCATAGCCATATTTTTTTTTTTCTTTCGAATCACACCATTTTAAAAATTTTTCAGCATTTAATGATACTTCATTACTTGACAAATATTCAGACTGATCGTAATCAATAAAACAACATACTCCAGTATTTTTATCAAAACAAATATTGTCAGGTTTAATATCACCATGAAATATGCCTAACGATTTTTGCTCTAAAATGGAAATAATTACATCAGATATAGAGTAATTTGGATGAGATATGGCCTTCTCCATAATCATATATTGATAAGAATCTGAATAATTATTTTTTGTTAAATTTGCCTGGCTTATCAAGCTAGAAATTTCTAAATGGTCAATTCTGCCATAATCAACAATTTTAGGAGCTGAAACACAATTTGAATTGTTTAAAGTTTGTATTATTTTAATTTCATCTGATAATGAATTAACCTTTCGAGGGTGCGGTTTTATTTCTATTTTTATAATTTTTTTATTATCTTTCGAAGTTCCGACTATAGAATAAATATCAAGATTAGAACCACCATCATGTCGAATATTAAGAAGTGACCATTCATTTGATTCATTTTTTACATGAAGAGCTTTTTTATGTTCTTGGCTTATAGAATAATTTTTACTTAATAACTTATATAGTTTCATGATAAATTTATAATCCGATAATAGTGAAATTCATAAATATCTACTTTTTGTCTTACAGATGCATCATAATTTTTTAGGGTGATAAAGGTTGGGGTCGGCCAGAGCTAACTATTTCCCCTTTATCTATTTTATAAATAATATCGCAATTTTCAATAGTGGAAATTCTATGGGCAATTACAATCATTGTCACATCACCTTTAAGATTCTTTATTTCGTTAACAATCTCTTTTTCTGTCTCATTATCTAAAGCACTTGTAGATTCGTCCATTATTAAAATATCTCTCTTATGGTAGAATGCGCGCGCCAAAGCAATACGTTGACGCTGTCCACCTGAAAGCCTAACTCCCCTCTCGCCCAAGACTGTATCTACACCATCTGGTAATTGCTCTATTAGACTTGTTAAAGATGCTTTTTTTAATGACTGGTCCACCAATTTAATATCAATATTTTGTTCATCAACACCTAATGCCACATTATTCTTTAGTTTATCATCAATTAGAAAAACCTCCTGTGGGAGATACGCTATGTGCTTATGCCAATTATTTATCTCTTTTGTTAGGCTGACATCATTAAAATATATCTCACCACTATCAGGAACTAGTAGACCTAGCATTGTATCTATCAATGTAGTTTTTCCAGAACCAGACTCACCCATTATGCCTATCGAATCACCGCGTTTTATTGTTAAATTAATATGCTTTAATGCCTCTTTTTTTGCATTAGGATAAGCAAATGAAACGTTTTTTATTTTTAGTGTTTCAAATGGGCTAAGAGTTTTTTCTGCTTTAGTAAAATCTTCAAGACTACTTTCATACCCTAACTCATCGTTAGGTAAATCTAAAACATCATTATATAATCTAGAAACACCATCTCTATTAAAGCGGAATTTGATAACACCATTTGATAGAATATTTACTATTGGAAGGAGTCGGAGTGAAGCTATACCAAAAACAGCAAGTGTGGGTAGGAGTCCTTGTAAATTATCGCCTGAAATTAATGATAATACTACCAATAGAACTATAAATAGGATCAGTATAAATTCTATTAGATATCTTGGTATCGTAGCTATGACTGTGTTGTACATATTATATTCTGCAGTTTTGGTCACACCATTTTTCACTTTATTTAAAAAATAATTCTCATGGCCCAAAACACGTATTTCTTTTAGTCCGTCTAACCCTTCTTGAATGCCCTTTACCATTTCAATTGTAGTTAGATTTTGTTTTACTCCATACACTTTTATTTTGGCACGAAACAACTTATCATAAGATAGAACAAATAATCCAAGTAAAAAAGAGAGTAAAAAAAATGCTTTTAAGTCTGTAATTGCTAGCATTATTAATATTACCAGCGCTACAATTCCATCACATATCATCTTCAAGCCTATTTGCACAAGACCGCCAGCGTATATATCAACTAAATTTTGAGTTGCATGTATATATTCAGAGCTATTACGACGAAGATATTTAACATACGGAAGATTTTGATAACTATTCATGAGCTTAACAGTAAGCTTTACTCGAAGGTTTGCGCTAAATTTAATTATAATAAAATTAATCCAGATTGCAGAAATTGTTTTAACAACAAATATCCCAAGCAATACAAAACTCATTAACATCAATAATGAATATGTGTCTGCTGGCAGATTAATCCATGAAATATATGAACCAATAACCTCTTTTGCGACATCTGGCTCTAACACCAAGGAGACATAAGGCCCAATAATTCCTATACCTGCAATATCAAGGAAAGAAACCATAAAAAACAATACAAGCAACCATGGGAGTTTCTTTTTATCCACACCCATTAATATTATTATTTCTTTTAAGTATTGAATCATAAATTATTAACTTATTAACTTATTATTTGTTCAGTTTTGCTTGTATAAAAGAGTCACTAATATTCTTATCACTTTCAGATAATTTTTTAATTAATCTTTTTGAAGATAAGGCAGGCTCCTTAAGGTAATTCTTAATTTTTATTAGATTAAAATTGTTTTGACTTAAAATTGATAAGTGTTTTGAAAGTGGCTCTCTATTAATCATATAAGGTCTATTTCCTCTTAATAAAAACCATCTCCAGTTTGAAATACCCCAATGCCCATCCCAAGTTGAAGAATAACCATGACTCTTAAAATCAATTGCATGAGAAATATATCCGTCATTACTTAAACATTGATTTTGAAGAGCATATATTCCCTCCAAATCATCAACATGCTCAAGGACTGCCTGAGAAATAAATATATCTATTTTTTTTGCATCTGTCTTTGAACCTTTTAACCAAGAAAGATTATACTCAATCATTGAGTTTTGATTAGAAAGGGATAATCTGATTTTATCGACTCTATCATCACTTAAAGTTTTTTTTAAATAATCTTCAGAATAAATATTTGAAGGAAAAGCATAGTCGACTAATTTAGGAATAACTCTTGGAAAATCCTGATCATTTGGGATTGGCTTGCGTTCTTTGAGCATTGCCAATAAGTCCTCTAAAATAATTAAGTTTTTTTCTGAATTTGAAAATTCTACAACATCATAAGCAATGTATTTGCTAGAACCAAGAAGTAGGGCCATAATGCCCACACCAAGTGTGTCACCAGGACCTAATTCAGCAACAACATTCGGATAACACTCTAAATCACTCTGCTGAGCATAGACTATATGTCTCATCCAGACTGTATAACAATACTCGGATGAGTATGAACCTCCAGAGCCTAATCTAGCAGCCCTCCATTTATAAACACCCGGTATAAATGTCAGAATACCAAATATTAGTTGAATTAAGCTTCTAAACATTTGAATTCACTTTCTTGATAAAAATGCTTAAACTCTCAAAAAGAAGAGGTCCGCCAGTCAAAACAATTAACCACCATGATAACATTTTATGCCTCACACCAGTTCCATAATTGGTAGTTCCAAACGAATAAATAAGTGAAATAAAAAAGAAGAAAATTAGCATTAGAACTAACAATTTATGTTTTTGAGCTGATTTTCTGATCAGCAACTTTATTGAGTAGTAAATTAAAATAAGATGAAGGAGTGCCTCTGACATTGCATAAAAATCAGATATAGATGAAATTTGCCAAGGAAATGGAGAAAATAGATAATGAATATAAATTAGAAAACTTGAGTATAGCAACATTAAAAATGATGAATAATCAAAAGCAATATTGTAACTAGCCCTTCCTATTGGGGTGTATGTACGATGATTGGCAATAGATTCTAGAAAATCTAAATTTAAGAGCTTTCTGTATATTTCTGCCCCTGTAATATCTGAATTACTAGCTAAATAGAAAAAAACAAAGATAACAAAAGGGGTTAAAGCTAAAGTCAATAATCGATATTTATTTATTGTGTATTTTCTCTTAATATCCCTAATATCGCTAACATCCCAGACAAGAAAAAGAAAAATTAATATGATAGCAAAAACAAATATTCCTTTATGAAAAAGGCCTGAAGCAAAAGAAAATAGAAGTAAAAAAATAAAATTAATTAATTTGTTCTCTGAAGAAACTCTCATTTTTAAACCAAAATAAACTGAAACTATAAGCAAAGAGAGTTGAAGTGGCTCTCTTAAAGTAATAGCTCCAAGCATAAACATTGTTGGAAGTCCTGCATATAAAGCTACCATTCCAGCATGATAGTAATTCAACTCAAGTATATCAAGAATTTTTACGAAAAAAATTATCGAAATTGAAATTGACAAAATAGAAAGCTGCTCACCAATAATATGAGATGGCTCAGTAATCCAATATAGAAATCCTAATATGTTTTTGTATAATGATGCGTCTGAATGAAACACAAATATTCCAGCTTCACTTATATTCACCGCAAGGACATGAAAACTGTTTGCATCCATGTCTGCTCCAATGGTTCTGAACCAGAATGCATTTATAAAAGCAACTATTTGATAAATAGAAATAATTAAAAAATATACTATTATTAGATTTTTATTTTGCCTAAATAGCGATACACAAAAAGGCATCAAATAAATAGTTACTATAAAAATAAGAGTAGTAATCAAAGAAATATACATATTTAATGTTTTTTTGTATTAAGAGCCTAATAAAAAATCTTTATACTCATAAGATGCCTTCTTTACACTAAAGTATCTTCCTCTTTCAACTAATAACTTTGTGTCGATTGGATTATCAACTGCTTCAATCATAAGTCTTGCTATTTCAAATTTATGAAATGTTTTTGATATGAAGCCATATTTTCCATTATCTAAAATTTCATTCGGACCACTATTGCAATCAGTGGAAACCACTTGAAGTCCTAGTGATAAGCTTTCAACAATAACATTTCCAAATCCTTCCCATAGTGAAGTTAAAACAAAAACATCTGACTCTATAATATATTGATAAGGATTACTAACAAACCCTTCAAGAACAACATTTTCGTTAAGGCCTAAAGCATCTATTTGCTTCTCTAAATCAGGCCTTAGAGGGCCCTCACCCAATATAATAAGTTTTGATTCTTCTTCATTATTAACTAAAGAAAATGCATCTATCAATAGGTGAAAATTTTTTTGTGGAACCAATCTTCCAATTGCAATATATGTATTTCTTACATCCTTTTCAATAAGTCCTTTACTTTTATCAAGCATAATATTAGAAAATATTGGGTTATAGATATATTTAGAACGAGCCTTAAGGCCATTGCTTAGAAGATCTTCTTCAACTCCTTTAGACATCGAAATAGCACCATCAGTAAAGTTATACATGGATACAATCAGAGAAATTAATAATTTTTTCAATATTTTGTTTTTTACACGATAATTTATAATTTCAGAGAGATGATTAACTTGATTTATTACTATTTTTGTTTGATTTTTTTTAGTAAAAAGTGCAACTAATGATAATATTATATTGATATGAGTCACACTACTCATAATAACATCTGGCTTATGTATTTTTATATATTTTCTTACTGCATTAATTGACTTTAGACTTCTATTCTTATCTAAGTCAACTAATTTTATTTTACTATCTAATTCATCTAAATAAGCTGCATGGGATCTATCAACTAAAACAATATCTATATCTACCCCATCATTTACTAAGAAGTTAGAAAGATGAACTACTGACTTTTCTGCACCTCCACCACTCAAATTTTGAAGGAAAAAAGCTATTTTTTTATTACTCATATTTTAAACCAAACATAGCTCATTGAACTTTTTAAGGTATTCCTTATCAATAATCTCACTTCCAGCAACTTTACTTATCAATTTAGCATTTTCTTGTAGAATTTTACTATCTATTAATATTGCTTTATGTATATTTTTAACCCATTCATCCTCATCTAATCTGGAGACATATCCAGCCTTTCCAACATTTATCCATCTGTCACTGATGCCTGGTAATTCATTCATAACTATTGGTACACCACAGGCTTGTGCCTCTAGAATTGGAGTTCCAAGCCCCTCATGTCGTGAAGGGAAAAGATAAACATCAGCCATTGCCATGTATTCTTGTGGATTATCAATAAATTTGTTAACAATATGCACGCGATCACCTAAATTTAGCCTATCTATTTCAACTAAAACATCGTTGTAATAGTTTGTATGCTGAATAGTTACCGGCCCAGCTAAAACTAATTTATATTTTTTACTTAACTTTGATAAAACTCTAAGCAAGAAGAGTTGGTTTTTATTTCTCCAGAACATAGCCACATAAGTTAATACAATATCTTTATCATTAAATGAAGAAACTTGATCTCTAATAACCATTTTTTTACTTCTAATTTCTAAATTAAATTTATCCTCATCAACAGGATTAGGTCGTTGCCAAACATTATTTACGGCGTTCTCTTTTGCAAATGATTCGAGCATTGGAGATATTGCAACCATCATCATGTTATCTCTTGTAAACAGTCTTCTCATTAAAGCTCTGAAAGGATGTGGGAAATATGGAGTGCTGATTTCATTACAAAGTTCGCGCATTACTGGTTTATTAAAATAACTAAAATACCAAGTATAAAAACCTACAGCCCAAGAATCTCCAAAGGTATGTAGCATTTCATACTGATCAATTTTACCTTTTATATGTTTATATGAACCATATATTTCAAAGGGAAAATTTAACCATACAACAATACTTCTTAATAGCCCCTGATACTTTGCAACTTGAAAATAGCCAGCAATCCTCTTAACTTTTACATTTTCATATACATAATCATTAACACCACAATATTCTAATGAACTTGTCACCAAATCATAATCTATTTTATATTTTTCATTTAATCTAATATATTGACTATTGGCGCGCAAACCAGAGCCTGCATATTCAGGCTGAAACTTACTAGTAACTACAAGAACTCTCATTTTATTTTTTATGTTTTTTTAAGTAATCTACTGCTTGCCATGAAACATGATTTTGAGGCTTCCTTCCTAAACTTTTAATTACTCTCCAATAAGACAATGTTGACATCATTCTTGTGTTGTCCATCCAATAATAAAAAAAAATTATTTCAAACTCATGCCACAATATTTTTCCTTTTTGACCAAATAATGCAAATGGAAGCTTAAACAAAAACCTAATAGGGACGATCCATTTTGGAGTTATTGTTTTCTTATTAACTGGAATAGATTCTCCCCAAACACTTCCAAAGTTGTTTTTTTTAAGCATATCTAAGTATAAAGACTGATTCTTTTTATATTTAGCAGGCATTTTCACCCAAAAATCTAAATATTCATTATCCCATAATGGCAATCTCCATTCATATCCATAAAATTCATAAGCTCTTTGGCCGGTAATAACATACTTGCTTTGCCTATCTATAAACTCAGAATACTCATAAAAGGCGTGATCATTATGATTAGTTTTTAAAGATCCACATTGTGACTCAATTTCACTCCATAATGAATTTTTAATTTTATCCAAATTTAAATTTGAGGATAGTGCTCCCCAAAGTGAGAAGTGTTTTTTGACGATACTTTCTAAAATAGCTTCCTTTCTTATATTTATATTTGAATCCTCATCATCACTGATTGATAAATAATTAAGATGCAAACCAGAAATAAAATCTCCACTATTACCATTTATAAAAACTGCATCATCATCAATTACTTTTAATTCCTTTAAATATTTAATAGAAGATAGGCTTTGAATATATGGAACACTAGAGAATGTTTCTGAAAATTCAAGATACTTTTTATACTCATCTGAAGTGTAAAATAATTTCTCAGTTTTGTGGCTTAATGGAAGGAAAACCCATCTATAACCCAACTTTTCAGCTAATAATTTGGCTGTATTAGCCTCAAAATTTCCAGACAGGCCATATGAATAACATATTACATTTTTTACCCCCAAATCTTTTAGAATTGATGCAACAAGCCTAGAGTCATTTCCTGCACTAAGTGGGATTACAATTTGTCGATCTCCAATACTTACCAACATTTTTTTGAATATTTTCAATGTAAGCTTTGAAAGTGCATCTATATAATCAATATGGCTATCAATAGTACTTTTAAAATATTTGAAATATTGATGCACCTCATAAGAATTAGTTTTAAATACAGCAAATTCTCCTGCCTTTAATGAATGTAAATTTTTATAGATTGTTTTATCACCAATCGAAAAACCTGCCATTGATATTTCCAATGCAGCATCTTCATTTATATCATCAACAAATTTATTGTTAGTTATTAATCTTCTTGGGTCACTATCTAAGAAGAACGTATTTTTTATTTTAGTAAAAAATAATGGTGTGCTTCTGATTTTATCTACAGCAGCAATAGTTTCATTCTGTTTAACAATAACTAATGCAAAATGACCATCAATCTTTTGTACAATTTTTTTAAAGTTTTCAGTTGAGTGAATCGAAACATCTTCCATTATTTCTATTATAGAATGAGAATAGAAATACCCTTTATAAAAAATAGTTACTCCATTCTTAGAGTGCTTTTTCCATAAATTATCTTCCTGTATGGTTACTATTGTCATTATTTAAGAAGTTGATTTATAGAACTCATATCAGCCTTAGGTGATACTGCCAAAATATTAATTAATGATTGTTGATTTTTTGGGTAATCCTTTAAGTTTTCAACAAGATAATCTTTATTTCTCACCATATAATATACTTTGTAGTTATACATTTCTAGTATTTTCGAAATCTTTTGTTGTGATATTTCATCCTCATACTCTAGAATTAAATAGTCTACTTTACCCCTTTCAATATATGATTTCATCCCAGTCAAAACAAGATCATCAACACCTTCAGCATCTATTTTGCACAAAAGTACGTGTTCAATAGATCTCTTGTTTAAATATTCATCTAATGTGGTAATTTCAACCTCATCTTCATCTTTTCCTGCCTCCACAGAGCTTGTAGTTAAATGATTACTGCCAGGCGCATCATTATTACTATGCATTCTTTGAATGCCAGACTTATCTGAAAGCCCAACATTATTTAGCTCAATATTCGTATTTTGATATGTAATATCAACATTATCTTTTAGTCGAACAAATGTTTTTTTGAAAGGCTCAAAACTGTGAATTTTCCAATTACTAGAAGATTTATTCAAAACTTTTGCCATCATTAAAGTAACTACGCCAATAAATGCACCAACATCAATACAGTTAATATTTTTAAGGCCTAAGTTAGACTCAATAAGTTTATTTACAGTCGCCAATACTGTTGTATCATCTGTCCTTACTCCATTTCTAAAAGTATCAATTGGCCTGGTATTTTTATATAGGTAGTACGACAATCCGTATTTGTCTGTAAAAAGAATTTTCTTATTTAAAAATAAATATAAATATAGATATAAATCTTTTAACTTGTTAACTATTTTTCTCATAAACGTTGCCTTAACCTATCCTTAATCGTAACTTAAATAATAATCTTTAACCACCTTTCTCACATTTTCTTTACTAATATCAAAGTTATTAAAGGCTTCTATTAATTTTTTCTCATCAATCTTTAATATATTGTTTTCCCAGTAAGCATCAATAATTTTGACTGCACATTGCAAATCTTTTTTAGAACTAAGATCAAAGGGTCTTTGTAAAGTATTAATCAAAACTATATTTTTTCCAGCACACAAAGATTCAATAAATGCACTCCCGGCCATATCACATAAAACCATATCAGCATCTTCTAAAGCCTCTAGCATTGGTTTATTAGATTGATATTTGGCTATATCTCCTAGAATATTCTCTTTATGTAAAAAACCTTTAGGATGTGTTTTATAGATTACTTCAAAGCCATTTTTTTGTAGTTTTTCTATTAAATATTTTTGCCAATCAAAAAGCACTGGATCTATTAATTTTGCATGCGGGAATACTCTGATTTCTCCAATAAATGAATTTGGTATATATAGAATTTTTTTATTTTTCTGTATATTTTTATTAAAAAATTTATTATATATTTTTTTATGATAATTTGAGCCAATTGATTTTATGGTTATTTTATTTTCTGTTTTTTTTACTATTTTTTCTAACCAAATTTTCCACTTTTTTCCATAAGTAAAATATATGTCTGTTTGAAATAAATCACCATTCTCCCAAAAGTGTATATCATCATAAAAACATCTTTCACCACCATGATTAAATCTAATAACCTCTATGTCTTCTTTTTTTCCAATTGACGAGAGTAATCGGTTGTAATAACTGTAACCAGTCCCAGTAATAATCCTTGAATTTTTATTTAAACCAGATAAAAATCCATTATAGCTATTCATATTATTATAAGCTCTAGCAATGTATGAGTCTATAATAAATCTTATAGATTCAGTATGATCTTCATTAAGATTAAAGTAATTTAATTCTATTTTTTTAAGAAGAAAATCTCTTAATTTAGTTGATAAATCTTTTGAAAAAGTTGAGCTTGTTGTATCTATCTCGAAATAATACTGTGGGAAAAATTTTATATAAATTCCTTTTGTACCATTCAAATATTCCTCCACTAAGTTATTAGATGAAATCAAAATTGTTCGTATAAAGCGCTTTGGGAGAATTGTTACCAAGAATGAATAAAAAAATTTAAGTTTACTTGCCCTAAACCTACTTTTTTCTAACTCAATTAACAGGGAGCTTTTAACCACTTCTTTATTCCATATTCTATCAATAAAAACATTACTGTATTTAGAGTATATTGGTCTTATATTTCTCTCACTTAGGTTCAAAAAATCATACACATGAGTTAAATAGGTTGATAGTTCAGTAAATATAAATACTCGAGAGATATTAAAAATTTCCTGCTCTTCTGGAGAAAGCTCTATTTCATTTAGCCATTTATATAAGTCTTTAGTAAACTTGTCATATTCTGAATGTCCAATATGCCAATTGAGGCGATTATTATGCGAATAATAATCTGAATTAATTAATGATTCAATATCTAAATAATGCTTCATCTGATTAACGCATGAAGCTTTTAACTATATCATTTAAGCTCGATTCTGGCTCCCATCCAATAATTTTTTTTGCATTACTATTATCACTATATGAACAACTAACATCTGAAGGTCTATGAGGCATAATTTCGTAATTAATTACCCTATCAAAAATATTTTCAAACTCTTGCATGACTTCAAATACAGAATAAACTTTACCGCTAGATATATTTAGCAGAAGGGGTTTTTCTATGTTTATTTTATTTACATATTTAATACTTTCAAGATTAGCCTTTGCAACATCAGTTATATGAATATAGTCCCTCTCACAAGTTCCATCTTTAGTGTCAAAGTCATTTCCAAATAACTTAATTTTATTTATTTTATTAGCATAAAAAGCCATGATAGCACTTGATAAGTTATTTGGTTCTTTAGGAACATACCCATCAATCAATCCACTTGGATCCATTCCTATAGTATTTGAGTATCTTAAAATAACAATATTCCAACTATTATCCGACAGTGAAAGATCATGTAATAAATCTTCAATATAAATTTTACACTTACTATAAGGATTAACTCTATTTAGCTTAGAGGACTCATGGAGGGGCATTTTATTATTAGAACTATAGACCATAATTGATGATGGGTAAATAATTTTTTTTATGTTAAATTCTTTCATTACTGTTAGTAAATTACCAACTAAAGACAACTCTTTATTCATGCTCTCTAGAGGATGAGAATAAAAGTCAAAAACTGATTTAATACCTGCAAAATGAATAACAGCATCAATATTAAAATTATTGAATATTGCCCTAATATCTTCTTCAGAATTAATTTTATTACTATTTAGTATTGCTTTTTTTCCACTAATTTTAAATATATTATTATTTATCTCCTCTAAATCTTCCATCTTCTTATTGTCTACAATAACTACGTTATATCCACTTCTTAGAAGTTCAATACAGGTATGCCTTCCAATATATCCAAATCCTCCAGTAATCAAAATGGTTTCTGACATATTATTAACTAACGTCCATCAAATAAATTAATCAAATTTTCAACACTTTTTTCGATTTCATGGTTAGATGAATCTTTTAAAGATGCTTTAGAAAAATCCTCATAGAGCTCTTTATTTTCTAATACTTTTACAACATTATTAGTAACTTCCTTTATATTGGAAAATTCACATAGATACCCATTTCTTGCATTCATAAACATTTCATTTACACCTATTATGTTCCATGCAATTAGTGGAATTGAGAAAAACATTGCTTCAGCCAAAACTAAACCAGCAGACTCCCTATGTGATAAAAATAAGAAAAGGTCTGCTGATTTATAAAAATCATATATATCTTCTCTCATCCCCATAAAATAAACAACATCACCATACTTTTCAATAAGATAATCATGATATTTTTTATCTCTATAGCCCCCTAAAAAGACGAATTTGTAGTTCGTTCTACTTTTTAAGGATAGAGCTACATTACAAAAATCCTCAACCCCTTTAGATTTTGTTTCTCTACCTGCAGATAAAATAACCTTATCTGTTGGCTTAAATCCAAGTTCTTTTTTTATGTCTTTACAGTCACTAGGATTTATTTTTTTTAATCCATATTTGTTTATTTTAATTTTATTTTCTGGAACTAAGAAACACTTTGATGCTGTGTTCTTTGCTGCAATACTTGGACATACTACATTTTTAGCTTTAGAAAAGCTATAAACGATGTGTTTTTTATACACATTATTGATTAGACTTACTGGACTATATATGTTTTTACTATCAAAATATTTTAAAGGCTTATTCTCTAAAAAAGCACCATGCCAATGAGCATAAATAGGAACCCCCCATTTAGCTTCTATATATTCAAGAAGGTGAGGAAAATGTACATTAATTATTGTGATGTTTTCTTTTAATACGATCGAGTGGATTAGTCTTCGAATTCTCAAGACATTAAAAAACCTATGCAACATATTATATGGAGATGATGCAGGCAAACTAACTATCTCAACCTTAACATCATTTTCAACCATCTTTTCGTAAAATAAATCGCGAGCATTATATAGAACCAGATATGCAACTCCTAATCTATTTAACTCAATACAGACATTCAGTAGATATGTTGCAATACCTTCTAAACCAGTTTCAGATCTTTTCTCCTTAATAAATAGTATTTTCACTAAAAAACTGTTCCTTATAAATTATATTTCCAAAGACTTTCATCATATAACTCAAGTTTTAAAAAATTAAAAATTTTTCTAATTGATTAAACTAAATATATTCTTTATAAATCTCATATTATTGATATAGAATTATTATTTAACTTTATTTTAAAATTGCACAAATAAATTCTCTAACAGCTCCATCACCACCATTTTTCTGTAGATGGATAATATTAGGAATTTTCTTAATTTTATTATTAGAATTTGCAGGACAAGCTGGCAATCCAATACTTCTAAGGAGCTCATAACAATTAATGTCATCACCAACATAGGCAACCTCATCAAGGGTTATATTTTCTATTTCACAAATTTCATTAACTACCTGCAACTTTTCATGATGAGCAACACCTTGATATAAATAATCTACTTTTAACTTTTTAGCGCGATTTTCTACTATTTTTGTATTTTCACTAGTAATAATTCCAGTTTTAATGCCAGAATTTCTTAGAAGCTCAAATCCTTTACCATCATGAGTGTTAAATTTTTTTAATTCATCGCCATTTTCACTGTAGTACATACCTGCATCTGTGAGAGTGCCATCTACATCAGATAAAAATAATTTAATTTTGGGAACTTGTCTCTTAGATAAAATGTATTTATACATTAATCGCTCTGCCATTTCCCAATCATCATCTTCATCTATTTCAACAGAAGTAAAGTGCTCCATTTCATAAATAGACACTTTTTCACTTAATCTGTTTTCGTTTTTTAATATATTTTTAATGCTGTTAACATAAAAAGCGCCATTTTCCATAAATGTACCAGTAAAGTTTTGACGTCGTGGACGAGTCTTGAAATCATAATTTAATGGCTTCGCATCATCATTCCAAAAAAATCTTTTTGTTCTCACGCATGTTAGTAGTGAATTAGATTTTTCAATTTTCAATTTTTCCAATGCTTGATCAAAGTCTTTAGTTTGAGTAAGCGGTGATGTTGCCTGGATAAGAAGTAATAGGTCGTTATCATCAAAATTATTTTTAGCAATGAATTCAAGCATAATAGACTCTGTGGTTGCAATATCATTTGCATTTTTAGCTTCTCTGTCATAAACTTGTACTTTTGAAAGTCCAAAACTGTTTATAACCGATCTAATTTCTTCACAATCAGTAGCAACATATATTTCATCAATTTGAATTGATTTTTGCGCAGCTAGAAGAGACCAATAAATCAAAGGCTTCCCGCAGAAATTTTTTATATTTTTAAATGGTATAGATTTGCTTCCACATCTTGCGGGAATAAGAGCTATGTTCATAGTTATTTCTTAACCAGGATAGATATCTAATTCAATATGATACATAATTTTTATAATCAAATTACTACCTTCAAAATAACATGAAAGTAACTAAGCACTCTTTTGGATACTGTATATTTTTTCTACGTTGTCTGGACCTGGAATAAAACTAGAAATTAATTTATAAATCATAAAAAAAACTTTGAACTTAATAGAGTTACTTTTAAAATCATTTTTTGAAAAATAACTTCTATTATGCGACTCTTTAGTCAAAGTTAATTTTGATAATTTTAAGTTATGTTTAAAGACATGGTCTTGAATTATATTAATATGCCCACTTCCATGTAAATCTCTCTCAGTGAAAAATTCTATTTCATTAGTCAATAAAAACCTTAATCTTAATGAATTTCTATAAACGTCTGGTGTTGTAACAAATAAGATTGTTTTAAAATTCATTAGTGTTTTAACATTCCTTATGAAATGGAATTGATTTTCTAAGTGCTCTATAATTTCCATTGCAAAAATATAATCAAAATCACCAGCAATATCATCAAAATCTTTATTTAAATCTCTTATAGTCAAATTTTTATTATCAGCTTTATAGCTATCTTCAATATCGATAGATTGTAAATTTAAAAAACCATTATCAATCAATCTTTGTTCAAAAGCGCCATGTCCAGAAGCTAAAACTAATATAGAGACCTCTTTATTGACTCCTAGTTCAAAAAATTCATCAAACACCTTCTGATGTAAGTTCTCATCAGCTCCCATTTTGATATCTTTATAATATCTAACACTGTTTATTAAAATAATATTCTCCGATTATTTTCTACTTTCTATTCTTTAATTTATCTCTTTGAACTTTTTCAATTGGAAGTATTTCACTGTCTTTGAATTTAAGGGCTTCATAAGATGCAGTTAAGTCTCTTGCCAATTTTTGAAGGCCCTGAGGCTCAAGTGATGCTGCATGATCGGTACCTTTCCAAGTTCTATCTTTTGTAAAATGTCTTTCAATCCATCTTGCACCTAAAGTGTATGCAGCAACATCAAGCGCTACACCAAGATGGTGCCCTGAAAAACCTATTTCATTTACTCTTGTCCCATAGTTTTCATATAGCCAATTTATCTCTAAAAGAGCAATATCTTTTGGGGGTACTGGGTATCCAGATGTGCACGAATATATTAAAAGCCTAGTTTTTGCTTGACTTGTCTCTTCAAAAAAACTTACAATCTCTTCAACTTCTAATTTAGTTGTCATACCAATCGAAAGCTGAACTTGTCCTCTGAACTCATCCCTAAGAACCCTTAACATTTCAAAATTATTATTACAGGCAGATGGCACCTTTAAAAATTCTGGCTCAAAAGATATCATCTCTTTTGCACTGGTAACATCCCAAACAGAAGTACTGTAAACCATATCTAAAGTGTCGCAGTAATTTTTTAGTTCTTTATTTTGAGCTACATTAAACTCCAAATATTCTCTATGTTCACCGTAGGTTTCACCATAAGAATTTTCAACAACTGGATGGGGGGCATTAAACTGCTCATCCGTTAAAAGCTCTTTATTCTTTCTTTTTTGGAATTTTACATATTTAACTCCAGCACCTTTGGCAAGGTCAATTAGTTCTTTAGCAATATCCATTTGGCCCATATGGTTACAGCCTATTTCAGCAATAACCTTAGGTTCTTTATAGTCAAACTTAAATCCCATTTTTTGTCCTTTAAATTAATTAATTTCTGCTTTGTGACTCGAGACGAATTATACTCAAGTTTAAGATATATGCTTATTCACAGATTTATTTATATAATCTTTTAACGATTCTTTTGATGCCCATCCTAGTTCAACTGTTTTTTTAATCACAACGTCTGCAGTCATTCTATTACCTTTCCTTTCTGGGAGCATAGTAATATCTCCTTCGAACATTTCAGCAACTTCTAGCACTGTATATGAATCTTTACACCCAATACCAAAGTCATCTCCATGTCCATTTTCACCAATTAAAATCAATCCATTTATAATATCATTTATATGAGTAAAATTTCTTCGTTGTGTTCCTGGAGATACCACTGTAAGCTTTTGATTATTTAATCTTTGTTTTAAAAATAGCGCTATAAGGGTTGCATATTTACCAGTTGATATTTCCCTTTTGCCATAAACATTGTAAAAATATGTTATTGCAAAGGATATACCAAACCAATCTCCATAATTTACAACTAATTCTGTATTGGTAGCTTTGGTCCATGCATAAGGACTTTGACTTCGCCCTAAACCACCATCACCAAATTTTGTACTACTACCAGCATAAATAATTTTTGCCCCTGTCTTTCTAGTAAACTCCAATATTGCAAAAATCCCATCTTTATTAGATTTCCACACTTCATTAATATCTTCAAAGCTCTGCTCTACCCTTGAGTATTCTCCTAAATGATAAATAAATACCGGAGTAAAGCTTATAAGTGAATCTACATCGACTGTTGAGCCAACTATATATTCAACATTTTCAACATGGTTATTAACACTTCCAGTTGAGTAGTTATCAAGAGAATAAACTTTATTATTTTTATCTTGCACTAACTCCTCACATAGATGGCTTCCAATAAATCCAGCCCCTCCAGTGACTAAAATTTTTTTCTTCATGAATCGCTCCCAAACAAATCACGAGTAACTACTTTATCCATGACATCGCTAATTTCTTTCGATGGACGATTAGCAACAATAACTGTTGAAATTCTTTTAAATTCTTTCAAATCTTTAATAACTCGAGATTTATAGAACTCTTCCTCTTTTATTACTGGCTCAAAGACTACCACTTCAATTCCTATTAATTTAATTCGTTTCATTATTCCTTGTATGGATGAAGCACGAAAGTTATCTGAACCACTTTTCATAATTAAGCGGTAGATTCCTACGACTCCAGTACTAGGTGTTTCGTTTTGAGCATTGCTTTTTAAACTATTTGTTAATTTTTTTATTATTTGCTTAGCAACGAAATCTTTTCTGGTTGAGTTAGCATCTACAATTGCTTGTATAAGGTTATTTGGGACATTTTGATAGTTTGCAAGAAGCTGTTTAGTATCTTTTGGCAGACAGTAACCACCATAACCAAAAGAGGGGTTATTGTAATGGGTGCCTATACGAGGATCTAAACCCATGCCATCTATCAAATGTTTCGCATTAAGCCCATGAACCTCTGCGTAAGTATCAAGTTCATTAAAATATGCAACACGCATTGCAAGATAGGCGTTGGAGAAAAGCTTTACTGCTTCCGCTTCTGTTGAATCTGTAAAAAGTATGTCAATATTTTCTTTCATTGCCCCTTCTGCTAATAGTTTAGCAAACTGCTCTGCTCTTTTACTCTGCTCACCTACAATTATTCGAGACGGATATAAGTTATCATAAAGTGCTTTACCCTCACGCAAAAACTCTGGGGAAAAAATTAACTTGTCAGTTTTTAGCTTACAATTTTCATCTTTAAAGCTTGCAGTAAAGCCAACAGGCACTGTAGACTTAATGACCATCACTGCATTTGGGTTAATCTCTGTTACATCCCTTATAACTGATTCGATTGAATCAGTGTTAAAGCAGTTGGTTTCTGTATCATAATCAGTTGGAGTTGCAATAATGACAAAATCAGCGTTCTTATAAGCTTTATGTTTATCTAGAGTTGCTTTAAGATTAATTTTTTTGTTTTTTAAAAAATTTTCTATCTCTAAATCTTCGATAGGAGACTCTCTAAGATTTATTTTATCAACTATCTCAGGATTTATATCGAGCGCTATTACTTGATTATTCTGAGCTAATAGGACTGCATTTGAAAGGCCAACATATCCTGTTCCAGCAATTGTTATATTCATTATTTATAAGGCTCTTTGGTTTAATTCAACAAAAGCTTCGTGAAAATTATAGGAATTATAGTTTATAGTTCTCTTCATTTTATCTATTTAGTAAACATCAGCAAAAATATACCATTGAAAATCTCATCTTAGTCTTGCTAGATTTTTTATATAGGTCATAAAACTACCTACTTTATTGATTAACATACCAATCCATTGTTTCATCTAACCCCTGTTTTATATCTTTTCTCGGCTGGTAATTTAAAAGGGTTTTGGCTTTGGTAATATCAGCTTTAGAATGACGAACATCACCAACTCGGAAATCTTTATAGGTTAAATTAGCCTTTTGCATCATACAGCGCATAGCAACCCTCTCTTTGATTAGTTGGAAAAGCTCGTTAAGACTGGTACTTTGATTAAATGCTACATTGTAGATTTGATTCGTCGCATTTTTATTTTCTGTAGTGGCAGCAAGCAGGTTAATTTGTATGGTATTTTCTATATAACAGAAATCTCGACTAGTTTCGCCATCACCATTGATGAATAGCTCTTTGCCTTTAATTAGAGCTTCGGTCCATTTGGGAATTACTGCGGCATATGCGCCATTTGGATTTTGACGTTTACCAAAAACGTTAAAATATCGAAGCCCAATGGTATTGAAATTATAAGTTTTAGCGAAGACTTGCGCGTAAAGCTCATTAACAAGCTTAGTAACAGCGTAAGGGCTGAGTGGATTACCAATCTTATCCTCTACTTTGGGAAGATCTGGGTGGTCTCCATAGGTTGAACTAGAGGCGGCATAGACGAACCGCTTTACTTTTGCATCTCTTGCAGCAACTAGCATATTTAAGAAACCATCAATATTAGCCTGATTAGTTCTTATTGGATTCTCAATTGATCTCGGTACAGAGCCTAAAGCTGCTTGGTGAAGTATGTAGTCAACATTTTGTGATGCTTGCTGGCACTCCTTTAGATTTTTAATGTCGCCCTTAATGAAAGTAAAGTTATCTTCTATCCCTTTTCTTGTTGCACTGGTTGCGTCTTGTATGGCTTGGTCAATATTATGCTGATAACCAGTTTCAAAGTTATCTAGACCAATTACTTTTTGGTTTAATATGAGAAGTTTTTCTAGCAAGTTGGAACCGATGAAGCCTGCTACACCAGTTATAAGCCAAGTGTATTGGTTTTTTTTAAGGTTTTTCTGAAGCTCTTCATATGTTGTCATTTTATAATCTTCCGTCTACTTCTTCAGCTTTTAGCAGATATTTTATGTCATACAGTACATGAGACTGCTTCCCAAATGCTTTAATTTTTGATGATGATAGCAGTTTGAATTCATTGTGCGCAACTGCAAGAAGAATGGCATCATATTTACCATTTTCAGGACTATCTATAAGCTGGATATTATATTCTTGTTTTGCTTTTTCTTTGTTAACCCATGGATCATAAACATCTACATTGCAATTAAGGCTTTCGAACTCGTTAACTAGATCAATGACTCGGGTATTGCGAATGTCAGGGCAGTTCTCTTTGAATGTTAGACCCATAATGAGAATATTAGAATTTTCAATATGTATCAGTTTTTTAGTCATAAGATGTAAGACTTCTTTTGCGATATATATGCCCATGTTGTCATTGAGTTTTCTGCCAGCAAGAATCATCTCCGGGTTATACCCAACTTCAATTGCCTTCTGTGTTAAGTAATATGGATCTACACTAATACAGTGGCCACCAACGAGTCCTGGTCTAAAAGGTAAGAAGTTCCACTTGGTGCCTGCAGCTTCTAATACTGACTCGGTATCAATATCTAATTTATTAAAGATGAGAGCTAACTCATTAATAAGTGCAATGTTTACATCACGTTGAGTATTCTCAATCACTTTTGCAGCTTCTGCAACTTTAATGCTGCTTGCTTTATGTGTTCCAGCGATTATGATCTCTTGATATAGCTCGTCAATTTCAGTGGCAACCTTTGGAGTGGAGCCTGCAGTTACTTTCTTGATGTCTGGAAGTCGGTGATTTTTATCTCCTGGATTAATTCTTTCAGGTGAGTATCCACAGTAGAATTCTTGGTTAAAAGTTAAGCCTGATTTTTTTTCCAAAATTGGAACGCATATCTCTTCAGTAGCTCCTGGATACACAGTTGATTCATAAATAACAATATCGCCTTTTTTTAGGATTAACCCAATTGACTCGCTTGATTTTTCTAAATGAGTCAGATCAGGTTTTTTATACTTATCAATCGGCGTTGGGACGGTCACAATGTAAATTTTACAATCTTTAATATCATCTATTTTAGTTGTAAAACTTAGGTAAGTTGCATCTATAAGCTCCTGTTGGGATGTTTCTAAAGTTGAATCGACACCATTTTTAAGCTCATTAATTCTATGTCGATTAACATCAAAACCAACAACCTTGCGATTTTTTCCAAACTCTACCGCAAGAGGGAGGCCAACATACCCTAAACCAATTAAGGCAATTTCTTTATTATTCATACTTTATTTAATTTTGTTGTATTTCTTATACCAATCAGCAAAATGCTTTACCCCATGCTTAACACTCATACTTGGCTTATAGCCAAAGTCTTTTACTAGGTCATCCACATCTGCATAGGTATCAGGAACATCTCCAGGCTGAAGAGGTAAAAGTTCTTTTTTTGCCTTCTTACCTAATGAACTCTCTAATGCTTCAATGTAATCCATGAGTTCAACTGGATTGTTATTGCCAATATTATAAACGCTGTATGGAGCAATTGAAGATGAAGGATCAGGGTTATTACTATCCCAATTTAAATTAGGGGTTGCTGGCTTATCCAGAACTCTAATAATGCCCTCCACAATATCGTCAATGTAAGTAAAGTCTCTCCTATGTTTACCAAAGTTATACACTGTAATAGGTTCGTCATTCATAATAGCTCTGGTGAACTTTTGAAGCGCCATATCTGGCCTATCATAAGGGCCATATACTGTGAAAAATCGAAGGCCTGTAGTTGGGAGATTGTAAAGATGGGAATATGTGTGTGCCATTAATTCATTAGCTTTCTTGGTAGCGGCATAAAGACTAATTGGATGATTGGCTGAGTCATGGGTTGAGAATGGCTGCTTAGTGTTAAGTCCATAAATAGAGCTTGAGGATGCATAAACTAAATGACCTACTTTATTCTGCCTACAACCTTCTAAAACATGTGAAAAACCAACTAAGTTAGTGTCAATATAAGCCAATGGATTTTCAATAGAATATCTAACCCCTGCCTGAGCAGCTAGATTAACAACACCATCAAACTTTTCATCTTCAAATAGTTGGGTCATTGCCTCACGATTTTCAATACTCATTCTGACATGGCTATAGTTTAAGTGCTCATGATGTCGAGCTAAACGCGCCTCTTTTAGTTTTGGATCGTAATAGTTATTATGGTTATCAATTCCAACCACAACATCACCCCTGTTCAGAAGTTTAATTGAAAGTGCTGAACCTATAAACCCAGCTGATCCTGTTACTAATACTTTCATTCAGCTCCTTTGCTAATTAACTTAAGATTCTCTAGTTTGTTATTGTTGCTATTATATAGTCAATATTAAAAATTATTTGATACCAACTAAGCTTGTGGTTCATCTCATATACATTTAAATATATTTCTATGGTCATTTTTAATGATTAACACGATAAGTCTAGCCTAGTTTAACAATCACTAAATACCAATAATCTTGTCCATCAAACATGTTATCTGGTTTAATCTGCACATAATGTTACTTTATTATTTATTACTAATAATTTTAACTAGTAAAAATTTTACATTAATTGCTTTTAGCTTCTACTATAACCCTTGAATAAGCCTTTAATTAATAACATAATATTGTTTAGTCTGGTATAACATCATTACAAAAAAACTAACACAAAAAGGTAGTAATAAATGATCAAAAAATGTCTTTTTCCTGCGGCTGGTTATGGAACACGTTTTTTACCTGCCACTAAAGCAGTTCCAAAAGAGATGCTCCCAATACTCTCAAAACCATTATTGCAGTACGGAGTTGAAGAGGCTCTATCTGCAGGAATAACCAATATGGCTATTGTTACAGGAAGGGGTAAGAGAGCAATTGAAGATCACTTTGATAATTCATTTGAACTTGAAGCACAATTAATTGGCACTTCAAAAGAAGACTACCTAAAAGAAATCAAAGAGATAATTAGTACATCTACTTTCACTTATGTTCGCCAGAAACAGATGCTCGGCTTAGGCCACGCTATTCTTTCTGGTGAACCTCTTATTGGAGATGAGCCATTCGCTGTAATTTTGGCAGATGATCTATGTGATTGCACTGATGATGGAGTTATTTCACAATTAATTGAAATTTATAAACAATATCAATGCTCAGTAGTGGCTATTGAAGAAGTGCCAATGCACAAGACCAACCTATATGGAATTATTACTGGTGAACTCCTCGATAATTCAAGTGATACATATCAAGTTACAGATATGGTAGAAAAGCCTGAAGAAAAAGATGCTCCAAACAATATGGCAATCATTGGACGCTACATACTTACTCCTGATATTTTTGATATCTTAAGAACCGTCAAGCCAGATAATGGTGGAGAAATTCAAATTACTAACGCTCTAAAAATTCAGGCAAAAAAAGGCAACGTTATTGCATATAAATTTAAAGGTAAGCGGTTTGATTGTGGAAATGTTAAAGGATATCTTGGGGCTACCAATCATTTTGCTAATAAACTAGGCATTAATGACTAAAAATCTTTCATATTTTTTTATTAAGGTTTTAGTTTTTTTTATTTGAATAATCTTTCCTTAATATTTCCTCTTAACCTTTCATCTTGACCTATAGAATCTTATTTATAAGTTTGGACTTTTTTGTGTTTCTTAATTATGATAATTAATGATGCTCTATAATTAGAGAAAATTTAATAAATTATTATGTATAACAATATAAATTTTAACGATAAAACCATTCTAATTACTGGTGGTGCAGGATTTATTGGAAGTAATTTGGCTTTTTATTTACAAGAAAATTTTCCAGAATCAAAAATTATCATTTTTGACTGCTTCAGAAATCAAGAAACCTTTCAAAATGGAAATCTAAAAAGCTTTGGACACTATAAAAACTTAATTGGATTTAATGGAAATATTATTTGTGGGAACATAAATAATAAAGATGATCTGGCTTTGTTGAATAAACATAAATTTGATGTCATCTTTCATCATGCTGCAATTTCAGATACGCGAGTATATGATCAAGAAATTGTAATGAAAACAAATGTAAATTCATTTTACGACTTATTGGAGATAGCAAAAAGAAATAGCGCTGTCATGGTTTATGCAAGTTCAGCGGCCACTTATGGCGCCCTCCCCTCGCCACAAACTGTAGGCAAAGAAAATCCCGAAAACCCCTATGGATATAGTAAATATGTTATGGATCAGATTGCAGCTAGATATTCAAATCAAAATCCAGAATTGACGATTGTAGGATTAAGGTTTTTTAATGTGTATGGGCCTAGAGAATTTTACAAAGCTTCAACTTCATCCATGGTAATTCAACTTGGACATCAAATTTTAAATAATAAAGCGCCACGTTTATTTAATAATTCCCATCAAATACTTCGTGATTTTGTTTATATTGAAGACGTAATTCAAGCTAATATTAAGGCTTGTCAGCCTAAAAAAAATGGCGTCTACAATGTTGCAACTGGAATCCCAAGAAGCTTTCAAGAGATTGCAGATATTTTGCAAAAAGAACTTGGCACTGACCTAGGAACAGAATATTTTGATAATCCTTTTAATGGATATCAAATGCACACTCAAGCAGATATTTCAAGCACTAATAAAAACTTAGATTTTGAGCCACAATATTCTTTAGATCAGGGTATTAAAACTTATATCCCTGAAATTTTACGTCTTCATAATTCTAAAATCTCATGATTGATATTCAAAATAAAACTCCTAAAATTTTAGTTGTTGGTGATCTCATGATTGATCATTATCTCTGGGGCTCTTGTGAACGAATATCTCCAGAAGCTCCTGTTCAAGTAGTTAATATTGATAATGAAAGTACGTTATTGGGTGGTGCTGGCAATGTAGTCAATAACCTTACTGCTCTTGGAGCCAAGGTTGATGTCATAAGTGTAGTTGGTGAATGCCAGGCATCTGAAGAACTTAAAGAATTGTTAATTGATATTAATGTAGATACTCAATACTTAATTACTCAAAAAAGTCGAATTACCAGCAAGAAAAGTCGAATCATTGCCTCACAGCAACAAGTAATTCGATATGATAGAGAATGTACAGATGAGATAAATAGTAAATCACAAATAGCAATTATTGAGTCTTTTAAAAATATAGTTAATAATTATGATGTCATACTGCTATCAGATTATGGAAAAGGATTATTAACTTTTGAACTAACCCAATCCTTAATTTCTATTGCCAATCAAAAAAATAAGAAATTATTAGTAGACCCTAAAGGCCTAAACTATTCAAAGTATAAAGGAGCTTATTTATTAACTCCTAATAAAAAAGAAGCGGCTGAAGCAACATCTTCTGTCATCAATGACCATAAAAGTCTTTCAAAAGCCATACAAAGTCTAAAAGAACAATGCAATCTGGAAATTTCACTTATTACCTTAAGCGAGCAAGGTGTGGCAATTTTTGACCATGAATTACGGATTTTTCCTACTGCAGCCATTGAAGTATATGATGTAACTGGAGCTGGGGATACTATCTTAGCCTCTCTAGGATTTGCATTAGCATGTAATATAGAGATTGATGAGGCCGTCAAATTTGCTAACTTAGCTTCAGGGGTTGTTATTGGGAAAATTGGTTCTGCAACAAGTACATTGAATGAAATAATTGAATATGAGTCAAGCCTCAATAAATCCAATAGTGATGAGCACATTAAAACTTGGGGTGAAATTTCTTCTATTATTAATGAATTGAAAAACAAAGATCGAAAGATTATATTTACTAATGGTTGTTTTGATATTTTGCATATTGGACATATAAAATACTTAGAGAAAGCGAAAAGCTTTGGTGATATATTAATTGTAGGCCTTAACTCGGATGAATCAATTAGAAGACTTAAGGGCAATAACCGTCCAATTAATACACAAAATGATCGTGCTTATATTCTTGCGTCGCTTGAAGTAATTGATTATTTAGTCATATTTGATGAAGATACACCTTTTGAATTAATAAACCTCATTAAACCAGATGTGCTGGTCAAAGGAGGAGACTATGAAGGCAAAGAAGTAGTAGGTCAAGATATTGTAAAAGAGCTCAAGCTAGTAAAATTTATTGATGGAAAAAGCACAACTAAAACTATCGAAAGGATACAAAAGGCATGAAGGATATTATTCAAAATGAATTTAATTCGCACATAAAGGTAGCAAACTTACTTCATGATTTAACTGATGAGGTTGCAAAATCTGCTCAGCTATGTATTCATTGCCTAAGAAATGGTGGAAAAATTTTAATATTTGGAAATGGTGGGAGTGCCGCTGATGCTCAACATATTGCTGCAGAGTTAGTTGGAAGATATAAAACTGATCGCAAAGGCTTGCCTGCAATTGCTTTGACTACTGATACATCTGCTCTTACATCAATTGGAAATGATTTTGGCTATAAACATATATTTGAGCGCCAGATTGAAGCTCTAGCAAATAAGGGTGACGTAGCAATTGGAATTAGCACTAGTGGTAAAAGTGAAAATATTACTAGAGCCCTTAAACTTGCATCTAAACTAAACTGCAGCACTATTGGACTTAGCGGACAAGGCGGTGGAGAAATGAATAAGGTTTGCAATGTGAACCTAGTTGCCCCTTCTGATGACACGCCTCGAATTCAAGAAATACATATCATTATTGGACATACAATTTGCCATTTAATAGATCAAGAATTTAAAAATTAATTTATTTGCTTAACTGCCTCTAATACATCTGAGGCATGAACCAGCTTCATACAATTGTGATGCTTGAGTGGACATTCCCTTTTCATACATGGTTGGCATTCTAAATTCTTTTTAACTATCATGCTATTTTCATTCATCCATTGTGAAGTCTCTTTGTCATTAGTTGAACCAAAAATTGCTACAGTAGGAATTTGAAAAGCTGCTGCCAAGTGCATTGGACCGCTGTCACCAGTAATGAATAGATCAAGATTAGCGATTTGATTAATTAATTCATCAATAGAAGTTTTAGCCACTAAATTTATATAATTATTAACACCTTTTTCAATCAAATATTTTTCAATATCTACTGCAATGTCTTTTTCATTGGGGCCGCCAAATATGATAATATCATAATGGTTAGATAAAGCAAATGCTACATCTGCGAATTTTTTTGGATACCATCTTTTAGAGCTGCCATATGATGCGCCAGGGTTTAAACCTAATAATTTACGATTATTATCTTTATTTTTATTTTTATTTTTATGTATTATTAATTTACTTGCAATAGCGGTAATGTTAAGACTATCGTTAACAAATTGATTATATTTTTCTACCTGATGGCCTATCTTATAGTTAATTTTATCAAATTGATATTTCTTTTTAGACGAAATACAAAACTTAATAAATGTTGAACGAATAGACCCCCTAAAAGAAAAGAAAAAATCAAATTCATCAAAACTTTTAATTGTTCTGTATAAATTGAAATAATTTTTTTCTAAAACATATGATTTGGTAACATTTGGATGATTATTTAAAGTCGCTACTGAAGCTACAGAACCTATTAATACAACTTCAGAGTCATTAAAATAATTTATCAAATTTTCAATAGCAGGAGTTGCCATTACTGAATCTCCAAGCCATGTTGGAAGCTCAATAAAAATTCTCATCAAACCAGTTTGAAGTGCTTCTTACTCAAATCCACTCCAAAAAATTTTTCTAACTTAATCATAAAGCGGTGTTTTTTTTGTTTTAAAGTTAACTTATATAATACGTTCGCTTGATATATTTCTGTTGACTTAGGCAGCCAATTTTTAACAATTTCTGGGTGAGTTCCCTTAAACTCTTTAATAATTGACTGATCCATATTTGAGTAGTCAATTCTAGCTGGCTGTTTTCCCCAGTATTTTTGCACTTTTTTACTTTTAAGATTCATTTCTTCTTCACTCCTAATCCAGCCATAGTGATAGCAATATGCACCAGTATGTTTAGCCTTAGGATATTTCCCTTTTTTATTACCTTCTAATACAAGCCAAAAGAGTCCATCAGGAGCATATGATCTAACTGAATTTTTGATAATTCTTGCTTCAGATCGATACCAACCAGGAGAGTCAAGATAGCTACTTGAATTTCCGTAAAAATGATAAAAACTAACAGTCAGTGCCTCTATATTAATATTGTTTAGGTGTTCAGCCATTGAGTCCTTAATTTTCATTAAGTCCTTCTCATGATACACCTCATCACCCTCAACATAAAAAGCCCAATCGCCTTTACAGTTATATTGAGCAATCATTTTTTGTTGGCCATAAACAAAACCCCTATCTTGCATATTAGGATTCCATTGTGATTGTATGACCCTAATCTTAGGGCTATTAATAGAATTAATCAGCTTTAAGGTATCATCTTCACTTTCACCGACGTTAACAACAAATTCATCAACAATAGGCAAGACTGATTGAATTGATTGCATAAAGGGATAACCCAATATCTGTCCATTTTTTATAAATGTAAAGGCACTAACTTTCATATTCAAAATATATTTGATGGCTATAGAATTTTTATTTCCCTTCTACTTAACTTGGAGACAACCTCTTGCTTTCCAGCGTTAAACATAAACAACCTATTATCAATGTTTTTATTCAAGCTTATAGAAAAACCCAAGCTATTAAGATAATTTAGTAATTCAAAATCTCTATTCCCATGAAGCTCTCCTGTTATCCAGGAAGTTTTTTCAAGAAATTCACTCTTAATGCTAGTTAAAATATCATATTCAGCACCCTCTGTATCAATTTTAATTAGATCTACTTTATTAATACCAAGGTCCTTTAAAATATCATTAACATTTTTCACCTCACATTCTGAGAAAGGCTCACTCAAATTTCCCTCAACTTCTGAATAAAATGACACCCCGCCATAATTTTCATTATCATCACTTAGATAGACCTTAAAACTACCATTTTTAGCACCAAGTCCAACATTAAAAGCTTCTATATTTTTAAATTGTGATGTATTTTTTTGCAATATTTCAAAATTTTCTTTCAAAGGTTCAAATGTATATATAAGCGCTTCAGGGAACAAAGTTGCCAGATAAATGGAAGTTATTCCTATGTTGCCGCCAATATCAAAAATGACTTTTGGCTGTAATTCATCTGGAAAATAATATTCTCTTTTATACTTTGATTTTAATAATATCTCATAGATTAAAATCATGTCACTAGAACTAGTTCTATAGTAAACTTTTTTATTATTCCAAGTTAAAGAACTTATACGATGACTTTTATCCTTAATATTTCTTGCAAACTCAAAAGATTTTGATTTTAATAAATATTTTAATTTCCTACTACTCATATATTTTAAACTCCTATTTTGCGCTTTACTTTAAACCCTTCGATAAAAAGTTCATCAATATTACAATCAATAAAATCAACCAATGCATCTTGTGGGGTTCGAACTATAGTTCTGCCATGTAAATTAAAAGAAGTATTTAAGCTAACCCCGTATCCAGTTATTTCTTTTAGCGCCTTAAGGTACCTATAATAATTTGGGTTATCTTTTTCTTCAACGAACTGTGGTCTTGCTGTTCCATCGACATGCACCGCACAAGGCAAGTCTTGAATGAATTCCTCCTTCATTCTAAATGCAATTGCCATATGTTTGTGAGGAAAGCTATTTTCAAAAAGCCTCTCCCTTTCTTCTTCAAGAATTGATGGACAAAAAGGTTGGTAATTTGGCCGTTTTTTTACATTTGCATTGATTCTTTCACGAATATTTTCACGCATAGGATCAGCGACAATAGAGCGATTACCCAAAGCACGTGGACCAAACTCCATCCTTCCATGAAAAAGAGAGCAAATTTTTCCCTCTGAAACAGATTTCGCAGCCTCCTCAGGCCAGATAGTTTCCATATCTTCAAAAGTAATTTTATCAGCGCCTTCTAGAGTTGTTTTTACTTGCTCACGGGTATATGAATCTCCAAAATAAGGCATGACATAATCTTTTAGCCAGCTAATATCTTGATCTAAATCAATTGCAGTTAATATTGCACTTCCAATAGCTAGACCTTCGTCTCCCATAGCTGGCAAAACATAAATATTTTTAAAGTTAGTTCTTTCAAAAATCTGAAGACTCATAATAATATTGGCTGCAACACCCCCTGAAAGACATAAATTATTAATAGGGTACTTTTCATAGACAACATTCAAATAATCAACTATTGTATCTTCTAAATATTTTTGAACTGTGGCGCAAAAGTTTTCATTACCAATTTTATTTCTTTGATCTTTTAGCCAATACATGTCATAAAAAGGCTTAATCCCCTCTACATCAAATCCAATACTTAAAGAATTTTTATCAATCTTTGTAGCATTTTTTAACAAATTTAACAAAACTTTATCGGCAGAACCAAATGCCGCTAAGGCTTCAACTTTTCCTTCATCACTATTAGGACGAAGATCCATTGCCTGGGTAAATAAATTATAAATACGCCCAATAGATAAGAATCTATCCCCTCCCCCTATAAAGTCAGCCGAAGATTCGCCAATAAGCTTGAATTCTGAACCTCCTTCAAACGCATAAATTTTACTAAAAAATCCGTCACCCTGGCCGTCGATAGTTAGTGCAATTGCTCTTTCTCCATTAAATGGAGAAAGGCAATATGATGGGATTGCATGGCATAAATGATGCTCATAAAAAAAAATATTTTTAGGAATTAAGCCAAATTTTTTAAAATTAATCTTAATATAATTAATGAAAGCTTTTTTATTGCCTTCAGGTGTCTCATTAATTAGGGCTCTTTTAAATTTTGCAGAATAGTAAGATTTTACTGCTGAAATATTAGTAAACAAAGACTTAAAGATAGCTAAATTTTTCTGAATTCTTGATATATTCAAATCTTTAATGTAAGTTGGGCTAATGATAAGTCTTATTGCTTTTTCAATTTCCTTGTTGTAAATCATCTTTTCTCTTAGTTCGCCATCTTGGCCTTTGTCCTCAAAATCGCTATATGAATGAGCTACATAGTCTATACCTTCCAAATTATAACTATCAAGTATTGGTGTAATATCAAGCTGATCATGCTTAATCCGAGTTACTCTTTCTGTACTCATTGCAAATATAGTTTTTTCATTAGTATCTATGAGACAAAGTGCGCTATCATGGCCACAATATTTAGTACCTACAATTTTCATAATGAAATTTTATTTATTAGTTGATTTGAAAATTTTATTAACTTTTGAATATTATATCCAGCCAAGCTATCCACCTCCGTAGAAAAAACCGTCTTATTTAGAGATGAAGTTGGAGCAAATAAACAATAACTTTCTTGATTTTTTTCATGAATAGTGACAACGGGCTTATTAAAGGCTGATGCAATATGAGAAATAGATGTATCGGGAGTAATAATTAAATCCAATTGATTTATCAGTGATGCTAAAGCCATAATTGTTTCAGTCTTATAACTAATTGCTACATAATCAAAACCCATATCAATTACTTTTTGACTAACTCTTTGGAATTTATTTGGCGTAGTTAAAATTAAAATTTGAATTTTATTATTATTTTTATATAAGCCTTGACAAATTTTATAAAGTTCAGAAAATCTAATTTTTTTTCCTTTAACAGTCCCCTCAAGATTAATGCCCACTAATAATTTAGAAGGATATTGTTTTATAAAATTATCTGTTTGTTTTTTTAGCGCATCAGTTATATATAAATCATATCCATTAGATTTTGGTTTAATATCAAAAGGTTTTAATACGCCCAACCAATTATCACGAAAATGTCTTTTTTTTGATTTTTCTATATAAATATCGTACATAGACAGTTCATTTCCATTTACTCCATATCTGCCATCTTTTTTTATAGAAATCACTTTTTTTGGGTTTATAATTTTTAACCTAATTATTGCATGTGGAACAACTGAGTGATCAAATTCAATACACACATCAAACTTTTGTTGTCTAAGTTTTAAAAGAGATGGAAAATCACTAAAAAAGTTATTTTTATGGTTTGTAATAATGTGGTCTACATAAGGGTTATTAATTAAAACTGCTTTATTGACTTTGCTAGCTAAAACAGTTATTTTAACATGGGGATAGGCTAATTTTAACTCTCTAAATACGGGAGTAGTAATAACCATATCACCAATACGATCATAACGAAAAAACAATACATTTTTTGCATTTTTAACGTCAAACTTAATATTTTTTTTCTTTGTAATACCCCTTAGAAGCAATGCTTTTAAATTATTTGTAATATTCATAAAAACTTATTAATACCATTCTCACACCAATCAAGTTCTTCAGCTATAACTTTTTGAAGAAGCTTATCATTTACTAATAAAGAACTTCTATTAGCCTCATTATGCCAAAGATGATACTGTATAGCTGAAAATTTAAGTGTTTTCCGATGAATACCTTTATTTAGCAGTCTAACAACAAACTCACTATCTTCACGGCCCCAGCCTTTAAATTCATTATTAAACCCATTAACACTAATGCAGTCTTTTCTAAAAAAAGACATGTTGCAAGTTTTTATGCCCTTGAGATAATTATCTTTAATTGAAAAAAAATTAGATAAAAAATTTGAATGAATTGAATTTAAGCGATTATTTATTCCTCTAGACAAAAAATCAAAAAATAACTGTTGTCTTTTAATCACATCTTTTGTTTTTTTTTCTGAAAGAAGAGCTCTTGAACCTTGAATAAAAAAACCAAATTTAGCATTTTTTAGATGATCGGTAATAAATTCTGGGTGAAGTATGGTATCACCATCCACCAATATAATATAATCACTTTTAGAAATTGAAATAGCCTTATTTCTTGATTCAGCCGCTCTAAAACCTAAGTCTTCATGAAAGGAGTGTATTATTTCTAAATTTGATTGTGAATTAAAATCAGAAATTAAATTTTTAGTCCGCTCATCACTGCCATCATCTGCAATAATCACTTCAGAGGGAGGGAGTATTTGACACTCAATACTTTTAAGAACTAGCAATAGAGCGTCAGGACGGTTATAAGTAGTAATTATTAGACTTATACTCATTTATTTGTTTAAAAAACACTTTGTAATTTGGTAACATTTAACCACATATTATTGCTTATAACTAATCATGAAAATTTCAGTCTATATTATTGCTTTTAATGAAGCTGATAAAATCAGAGATTGTATTAATAGCGCCTTATGGGCTGATGAAATTATTGTGGCCGACTCAAACAGTACTGATGGTACAACTGAAATTGCTGAAAGTCTAGGCGCTAAAGTTGTTCATATACCTTTTGATGGCTATGGTAATCTAAGAAATAAAGCGATTTCTTATTGTACTAAAGATTGGATTCTGAGCCTTGATTCTGATGAAAGATGCACCGAAGCAGTAAGAGATGAAATATTATCTTTAATAAAGGTTACCTCAATTGATATTTTCAAAATTCCCAGGAAAAACTATTTTATGGGTAAATGGATAAAACACTCAGGCTGGTATCCAAACTATAGACAACCCCAATTATTTAGAGCAGGAAAAATGTCTTATGACTCTAAACCAGTACATGAAGGCTATATAAGTCATAGCGATAAAAAAATTGGTACCATTAAAAATAATATATGGCAATTTCCCTTTAAAAACACTGAAGAAGTAATTTATAAAGCAAATCGGTATTCAACTCTCGGTGTTTCAAAACTACAAGACACAGGCATAAATGGTGGCGTACTTAAAGGTTTTATCCATGGTATGTGGGCATTTACTAAACATTATATTTTTAAGCTTGGATTTTTGGATGGTGGAGTAGGTTTTGTTATAGCTTTTGGTAATTTTGAAGGCACTTTTTATAGATATATTAAGCTAATGGAAGAGCAGAAAAATTGGACTACTCCTGCTGTTAATCCTATATATAAATCTAACAAATGATAGTGCCTGTAATCTTATCAGGCGGAAGTGGGGAAAGATTGTGGCCTCTATCTAGAAAGCTTTATCCAAAACAATTTATAAATCTGGCTAATGATACCTCTTTATTTCAAGATACAATTATGCGACTTCCAAGCGATGTCACTAATCCTCTAATTATTTGTAATGAAGAGCATCGCTTTATTGTAGCTGAGCAACTTAGACAAATAAATTCTAGCAATAAAGGCATTATTTTAGAGCCTGTTGGTAAAAATACTGCTCCTGCAATTGCAGTTGCAGCAATGAAATCTCAAAATGATAAAGAAGATCCTATACTATTAGTATTATCAGCCGACCACCTAATAGATAATAATCAAAAATTTCTTAAATCAATTGGAATTGCAACCAAAATGGCCGAAAAAGGAAAGATGGTTGCCATTGGAATCGAGCCTAACAAACCTGAAATAGGCTATGGTTATATTGAAGTAGATAACTCAAATAAAGATGAATATTATAATATTATTTCATTTAAGGAAAAGCCTGATCATGAATTGGCACAGAAATATATAAACTCTAAAAATTATTATTGGAATACCGGAATATTCGCATTTAAAGCCTCAACTTATCTTAAAGAACTAAAAAAGTATGCACCAGAAATCTACAATATTTGCAAAAAATCTTACACTCAAGGTACTAAAGATTTAGATTTTATTCGCCTAAATAACAAAGAATTTAATAAATGCCCTAATATGTCCATTGACTATGCTGTTATGGAAAAAACAAATAATGGAGTTGTCGTTCCATTTGACGGAAGTTGGAGTGATATTGGATCATGGGAGTCATTATGGAATTCAAAAATTAAAGACATCGATAATAACCACAGTGAAGGAGACGTGGTAATTAATAATGTTCAAGACTCATACATCTATAGCTCGAATCGTCTTGTAGTGGCTAATGACATCTCAAACCTTGTTATTATCGACACTCAAGATGCATTACTAGTCTCAAGTAAGAAAAACTCTAAAGATATTAAAAATATTGTTCAAAACCTTAAAATTGATAATAGAAGTGAGATTGATAATCATCGAAAAGTTTATAGGCCATGGGGGTATTATGATTCTATAGATGCTGGAGAAGGCTTTCGAGTAAAGCGAATTTTAGTTAATCCGGGCTCTAAATTATCTTTACAAAAACATAAAAAACGGTCCGAACACTGGATCATTGTAAAAGGTGTTGCTTTAATTACATGCGGGGAAAAAGTCTTTGAGCTAAATGAAAATCAATCAACCTATATCCCTAAGGAAGAAATACATCGACTTGAAAACCGAGAAGATACTCCTCTAGAAATTATTGAGATTCAAACTGGATCTTACTTAGAAGAAGATGATATTATTCGCCTGGAAGATGATTATCATAGAAATTAAAAATCAGATTTAATTTTTGTTAAGTAAACTTTTAAATAGAAAAAATAGTAATTCTCAATAAGAATAATAACACTAGCTAGATTTTTTATTCAGAGTCAAGTTCATAGTGAAAACAACTACATTTATCATCCTAATAATAAACCTGATTATAAATCAAGATTTATAAAAAATACATTACTTATCAGTATGTTTCAACATCCAAGCCTTTATGCCATTTTTCTATTTTTTTAAAAATAATACTTGGCTTAATGTTATATAGGCAGTCACTCTTACCATGGTCATCTCCACATCCCGCCATCCCGCATGCCACACATGGCAAGTCAGCTTGAAAAATTGTAACATTATCATAAGATTGTACTGGCAAATCAATGCTTGCAGAGGTTTGTGAGTAATTTGACCAAGGAGACCACATAGATAAATTCGTTGGCCCAAATATTGCGAAAATACGCTTATTTTGTGAGGCTGCAATATGCATATTCAGAGTATCCATTCCAATATAAGCAGAAGACATGTGACTTAATGCAAAATATTCTTCTAAAGAAGTTTCTCCAATTAAATCTTTCACATTAATTAAGGTAGGTAACAGTTTTTTAATTTCCGTATCAATTGTATTTTTACTACCTGTAATTATGATTGGAATATTTAAAGCATTAAGCCTTAGGAGTAATTCATCTCTCAAATGCTGAGGATATATTTTGTATGCATACTGAGCAGAAGGGTGAAAAATAATGAAATTATCAACACCCATTCCATTTAACTTATTTCTTATATTTGTGATAATTACTTCAGAAATTGGAGGTGATTTTTGAATATTATCATGCTTAATATTAAGTAAATTTAAAGATTCCAAATTATTGGATCTAATATGCTTTTTGCTATCAAAATAATAGTAATAAGCTAATAATTTTATTTTCCACCAAGATTTTTTAGTATTTCTTTCAACGGCACTTATAGAATTTTTAGAGGCTAATAGAGCATATAAAACACTACGATCACTTGCAGTTAAACTAATACTTAAATCATATTTTCTAAAAATATTACCAATAATACTCTTCTCTTGTTTTATTCTATTATCTTTCTTTTTTTTGTATGAAAACGTATGTATA
>ENA-ORXF01000109-ORXF01000109.1-marine-metagenome-genome-assembly--contig:-NODE-109-length-59215-cov-10.429521_pt1 | contig 59215 bp, 59 predicted proteins | sample MGYA00237864_ERZ511476 | MGnify/ENA primary metagenome ERZ511476 (study PRJEB26306, sample SAMN06343908) | marine metagenome | isolation source: coastal waters | place: Atlantic Ocean: West Antarctic...
CTACGAGAGCTTGCGTTTTTTGATCTTCTTGCTGAACAGAGCTTATGAGTAATTTGGCGTCAAGAATATGTCCTTCATAAAAAGTAACCCAGTTTGCATTCACATTTTGAGCAAACAAAAAGAATAAAGTAAAAATTAAGCACTTCATAAATGGTATCCAAATAAAATTATTATTATTATACTATTAGCAAGTCACTATTTAGAAGTCTCTTGTAAAGATTTTATAATTGATAGATTTGAAACTTATCATGGACTTAATTTTTGAAAACAATAAAGTAGGTCCCTGTTGGAATTATCGGTAGCGGAAATATCGGTACTGATTTATTAAAAAAAATGTAGAGCAGAAGTGGTAGATAATAGTCCAGTTTATGTCATAAGAGGGATAGATAATGATATTATTGACGATAGATAATAAATAAGATTTGGCAAATATAAATAAATAGATGCTTGATTCCTACAATAACTTCCTATCAGAATTTAAAATATCCGAAGATCAATTCCTTGATTTTGGTATCAAGAGTGTAATTTATATTCCCATTGATAAAGCAAAAGAAAATTGGAATTCTTTAAAAGACAAAATAACTAATGACGATGAAGTATTTATTCGTGGATTTGGGAGAGATGCAAAAGGAACACCTTTACTTCTAGAGTTTTATAAGTACCTACTTGGAAATAGCCATATAAAAAAAGATCCAACTAATAATTATCATCCAACTAAAACAATTAAGAAATTATCGGGCTACTCTAAAGATGACCCTAAGGTTAAATTTATATTAACCAACGCTGACCCTAAGTATAAATATATATTTAACAACAACACTAAGTCTAAAAACTCTAAGTATGAACTAATAAGAAACTATCAAATATCACATATATATGGACGAACAAAAAATGTATATGCATTCACTGCTCCTTGGAATATTGCATACATCCCAAAAATTTATGATCCATTTACTGGACATGAGGCAAAAGGTAATATGGTAAGAGAATTTATATCAAAACTTGAAATACAAACATATAAAAATTTTAAGCCTCTAATAGAAGATTTTAATAACCCCTTAGCATCTCTTGCATTAGAAGGGGCAACAACAATTAAACCAGGTATATGAGAATACCAGGAAATAAAACATTGACTATGTTGCGCACCAACTCTAGCAGCCGCACCATTAGGACCTCTAAATACTATAGGAACATTAATTTCACCTCCAGACATATAGAGAGATTTTGCTGCAGAATTAATTACTTGATCTATTGCCTGCATAGAAAAATTAAAAGTCATAAATTCACATATCGGTTTTAGGCCAGACATTGCAGCCCCAATAGCTAATCCGGCAAATCCATGTTCAGAAATAGGCGTGTCCAAAACTCTATCTTTGCCAAATTTTTGTAATAGTCCTTGGGTGATCTTATATGCGCCTTCATACTCTGCAACTTCCTCACCAAGCAAAAAAACATCCTTATCTAAATTCATTTCTTCTTCTATTGCACTGTTTAATGCTTCACGCATAGTGATTTCTTTTTCAGTCCATTTTTTACTTAAATCGTCAGAGCTAGCATCTGCAAAGTTAATTTTGATTTCATTTTTTGGATTTACCACTGCAATAACTTCATCTAGATTTGCTGATGAATCAGGATTAGATTTTCCTACTTCTATCTCCACTTCTTCTGCTTCTCCTTCTATTTTCAGAATAGCGATTACTGTATTGACTTTTACATCTTGCGTATTCTCTAAAATAATAATTTTTGAGATTATCCCATCATCAGGAGCTTCAAGCTCCATAGTAGCCTTATCAGTTTCAATTTCAGCAATCACATCACCAGATTTTACATCATCATTTTCTTTAACTAGCCATTTTACCAAATTTCCAGTTTCCATAGTAGGTGAAAGTGCGGGGAGTGTTATCTTCATAAATAGACCTCGGTGTATAATTCTTCAAGTTCAGGTAAAGGGCTTGTCATAGCAAATTGCTCAGCTTCTTTGATTGTTTTTTTTACATTTTGTTCAATTATTTTTAGTTCTTCTTCTTTTATTTTATGATCTTTAATTAATTTTTCTTTCATAGTTAAGATTGGGTCTATTTCTTTTTTTTCTAAAACCTCTTCTTTAGATCTATATAAGGCCGGATCAGACATTGAATGACCCCTAAATCTATAAGTATCCATCTCTAAGACATAAGGTTTTTTATGTTTGTTTATAAAATCTCTTGCTTCTATAGCAGCCTTACTGACTTCAAAAAAATCCATACCGTCAACTTTCTTTCCTTCGATTCCAAAAACTTTTGCTCTATCAACTAAATTTCCCCCTGCAGCAACTCTATCTGCAGCAGTCCCCATCCCGTATTTATTATTTTCAATAATGAACAAAACTGGTAAGTCCCATATTGAAGCTAAATTGAAGGATTCAAAAACCTGGCCATTATTCATCGCACCGTCACCCAAATACACTCGTGATATTTTTTTTTCATTTCTATACTTGTGAGCAAAACCTAAGCCACAACCGATGGGAACTTGAGCGCCAACAATACCATGACCTCCATAAAATCTATTAGCTTTTGAGAACATATGCATGGAACCGCCCTTACCTTTTGAGATACCACCCGACCTGCCTGTAAGTTCAGCCATTACAAGCTTTGGATCAACGCCTCTTGCAATAATATGTCCATGATCTCTATAAGATGTCACTACTGTATCTTCTGAATTGACTGACGATAATATTCCTATGACTACAGCTTCTTGTCCGATATAAAGATGGCAAAAACCTCCTATGGCACCAGAACCATAAAGCTGTCCTGCTTTTTCTTCAAATTTTCTAATAAGAAACATTTTCTCATAAAAATCCATTAACTGCTTATTATTAAATTTGGTCATTAATTTATTTTAATTAATACCTCGCCTGGACTTGTTTTATGTGGATATTTTTTTTTCATAATTTCATCTAAAAAATCTTCTCTTCCTGAATATAATGCATATAAGTCCTTATCTAAAGATGATTTTTTCTTAATAAGAACATTAATTTGGTCTTGATATAAAGATTCTTGAAAATCATTAACTAGATAATTCCCAATATTGTACCTACCGTAAAAGAGATGATAAGATAAATACAAAAGAATTAGTAAAATTATACTATTAAAAAAAAAATTTAGATTTAATAAATTTAAAATAAATTTCATTTTAATTAGAATTTAAACATAAAATTAAGGTAATTAATCATTTAAATGCATTTCTTTTACTTAAAGTGATAAGAATCATTAAGAGAATATTTTATTAGAATTACCACTGTAATTAGCGACCATATCAGATTCTTCAATTCTAAGCAGTTGATTATATTTAGCAACTCTATCTGACCTAGATAGTGAACCAGTCTTAATTAATGGACATTGAGAAGCTACTGCTAAATCAGCTATAAAACTATCTTCAGTTTCTCCAGATCTATGTGACATGATTGAAACAAAATCATTATTTTTAGCTAAATCAATAGCCTCGAGGGTTTCAGAAACTGTTCCTATCTGATTTAATTTTATTAAAATACTATTAGCCTGCTTGAGATTAATGCCTTCTTGAAGTTTTTGGATATTTGTTACAAATAAATCATCACCTACAAGCTTTATATTATCACCCAATGAACTAGTGATATTTGTCCAGCCTTGATAGTCCTCCTCATCAAGAGCATCTTCTATTGAAAAGATAGGATAATTTTTACAAATATTTTCATATACTTTAATCATGTCATCAGTTGAGAGATTTTCTCCTTCAAAATTATATTTTCCAGATTCAAAAAATTCACTTGAAGCCGAATCAAGAGATATCTTAAAATGATTATTAATTTGATAACCGGATGTTTCTATTGAATCACAGATTATATCAAGAACTTCAATGTGCGATTTTAAATTTGGAGCAAAGCCACCCTCATCACCAACATTAGTATTATGTCCTTTTGATTTTAAATTTTTTTTTATTTTACCAATTACGTCATGCGTGGCAGACAGAGCTTCTCTTAAGTTTACAAAATTTATTGGCAGAATCATAAATTCTTGAAAATCGACATCATTATCTGCATGCTGACCACCATTAATAATATTTAGCATTGGAACTGGAATACTTAGATTGTCATTACCTTGGGATAAAAATGTTTTATTAAAATTTATATAAGACCAGGCTTTATAATAAGCAAGACTTAGTGATAAAATTGCATTTGCACCAAACTTAGATTTATTTTCAGTGCCATCTAAAGACAATATAAAGGAATCAAATTCTAAATAATCATTGAAAGCTTTATTAATCAAATGAGGTTTGATTGCAATATTTACATTATCAACAGCGTTCAGAACACCTTTTCCACTCATTCTTTTTTTGTCATTATCTCTTAGTTCTAAGGCTTCAAATTTCCCTGTTGAAGCTCCCGAAGGAACTAGTCCAAAAAAAGGATCGGGATGTCCTTCAACGAGCATTTCACATTCAACAGTAGGATTTCCTCTACTATCAAAAATTTCTCTAGCTTTAATATTTAATATTTTTACCATCTACTTACTCCTTTGCGGCTTTATTAATTTTACTAATAGATTTAATTAACTGTTCCATTTTATCTAAATAAATCATATTTGGACCGTCACTCAATGCCACACTAGGATTAGTGTGAGTTTCTATAAAAAAACCAGCAATTCTTAATGCAGATGCTGCTTTAGATAAAGGAAGGACATATTCTCTCGCACCATCACTTTTAACACCAAGACCACCTGGTATCTGGACACTATGAGTTGAGTCAAAAATTATTGGGTAGCCAAATTTTTTCATTAATTCTATGCCTTTAAAATCATTTATAAGATAATTATAACCGAAACTGTTACCCCTTTCAGTGATAATTATTGATTTATTATTACGAGATTCAATTTTTTTGATAATATTCAAAACTTCTGGATGTGATAGGAACTGACCTTTTTTTACATTTATAGTTTTATGTGTATCTGCCGCAGCCATTATTAAATCAGTTTGCCTAGATAGAAAAGCCGGTATTTGTATTACATCTATATAATCTAGCAGTTCAGGTATTTGGGAACTCTCATGAACGTCAGTGGTAATTGTTAATTTAAGATCTTTTTTTATAGATTTTAAAATATCCATAGAGGCATTTAAAGACATTTTTGAACGGCTCGATATATGAGAGCTTCTATTAGCTTTATCAAAACTACATTTAAAAATTAAGTTAAATTTATATTTTTTAGATAATAGTGAGAGTTTTGAAGCTACTTTATATGCCAACTTATCGCTCTCCAAAAGACACGGACCAGATATAAAAGTTAATCGATCAGTATCATTAGAAATGTTGAAATTAGATAATTTAATTTTTTTATTCATTATTTCATATTATATGAATTTTTAATAAAAGATAAAAAAATAGGATGTGGCTTAAAAGGTTTAGATTTTAATTCTGGATGAAACTGGACCGCTAAAAACCACGGATGATTCATATTTTCAATTATTTCTAATAAATTTTTATCTTTTGATATACCAGAAAATTTCATACCTTTTTTTTCAATGATATTTTTGAACTTAGGGTTCACTTCATATCTATGCCTATGTCTTTCATTAATTTTACTAGTTTTATAAATTTTATGCGCAAGAGTATTTTTTGAAATAAAACAAGGATATGAACCCAGTCTCATTGATCCACCTAAGTTGGCTTTTTCATTCCTCTTTATGACTAATTTTTTATTAGACCACTCCGTCATCAAAGAAACTACATTAGTTTTAAATTTACCAAACTCAGAACTTCCAACATTTTTAATTTTCAAAACATTTCTGCAATATTCTATAATTGCTAATTGCATACCAAGACATATTCCCAAAAAAGGAATATTATTTTCTCTAGCAAATTTAATTGCTTCAATTTTTCCAGATATTCCCCTATTACCAAAACCCCCAGGGATAAGTATTCCATTAGCATTAGCTAATAGTGATTTAACTGTTTTAGAATTAATAGTTTCTGAATCTAACCACTTAATTTTAACGATGACCTTATTATGAACGCCAGCATGGTAGATAGCTTCATACAAAGATTTATAACTGTCTCTTAAGTTAATATATTTACCTATTATTAAAATCTCAAGTTCCTCCTTGGCTACAGATTCCAATAGTTCAAAATTTTTCCATAACTTTAAATCTAATTTTTTAGGTGTTTTAATCTTAAGTTTTTTAATAACTATTTCATCTAGTTTAGATTTACTGAGTAAAGACGGAACTCTGTAAATACTAGGTACATCATAGGAAGGTATTACTGATTTTCTTGAGACATTACAGAACAAACTAATTTTAGATAGTTCATTATCAGAAATTTTTTTACTACTCCTGCAAACAATAATATCGGGCTGAATACCAGAATTTAAAAGTTCTTTTACTGAATGTTGAGTTGGTTTTGTTTTAAGCTCTCCAGAAGATTCTAAATAAGGAAGTAATGTTAAATGTATTAATAATGTGTCATTTGGTTTTTCATTTTTGAATTGCCTTATAGCTTCTAGGAAGGGCAGGCTTTCGATGTCTCCAACTGTGCCCCCAATTTCACAAATCACAACTTCATTATCATTAACATTTAGTTTAACAAAAGATTTAATTTCTTCGGTGACGTGAGGTATGACTTGTACCGTAGACCCAAGATAAATACCTTTGCGTTCTTTATCTATTACGGAAGAATATATTTTTCCAGATGATATTGAATCGTTTTTAGAGCAATTAATATCAGTAAATCTTTCGTAATGACCTAAATCTAAATCTGTTTCAGAGCCATCATCCGTAACAAAGACCTCTCCGTGTTGATAAGGACTCATTGTTCCAGGATCTACATTTAAATAAGGGTCTAATTTTCGAATTTTTAAATTAACACCTCTTGATCTCAATAAAGCAGCAAGTGATGCGGTGACTATTCCCTTACCTAATGATGAAACTACACCTCCGGTAACAAAAATAAATTTCACTTCAGTGGAACTTCAGGGATTTTTTCAGTTAGATTTTCATCTATCTCTATTGTATTAGAAATATTTTCTAAATCAATTTCTGGTGCAAAATTTCTATTCATAAATGCAGCGATCGCAAGACACCAAAAAAGAAAACCAAAAGCTATAATATAAGTAATTTTTGTTATACTAGTTTTTGGTTTTGGAGCCTTCATACCTCCAGATATTGAACTTTGCGTTCCTAGACCCAAACTTCCCCCTTCTGTTTTTTGAAAGAGAATTATTAGAACAAGAACTGCCCCTAATGATGCACTAATTATAAGAAATATATTAATCATTATTTAAATTTTTCGATGAATGATTTTTTAACAGACGCTGAACCTACTAAAAAACCATCCAATTCCTTAATTTCAGATAGTATATCTAAATTATCGGAATTTACCGATCCACCATATAAAATTTTAAGTTTTTTGAAAGAATAATCTTTTAGAAAATTTTTAATAAAGCTTACAATATTGATTATTTCTTTATTAGAAGGAATTAGACCAGAACCTATAGCCCATAAAGGCTCATAGGCAATAAAAACAGTATTATAGTGTATTTTTTTGTCAAATATTTCATTAAGTTGTTTTCTAATATGATTTTTAGTATGTTTTTTTTTGTAAATAAGTAAATTTTCCCCGATACAAACTATTGGAGTAATTCTATTATCAACAGCAATTTTAACCTTTTGATTAACAATATGATCATTTTCTTTTCTGTACTGCCTAACTTCAGAATGACCAACTAAAGAATAATTAATATCATTTTCTTTAAGATCAGAAATAGCTAAAAATGAGGTAAAACCACCTTTTCCATATTCATCAAAGTTTTGAGCAGAAAAAGTAACATTACTATATTTATGCTTTAAGAGACCTAGAGATAATGAGCTAGGAGCTAAAATTATCTTAAATTTATTAATAAACTTAGTCTTAGAGATAAATTTTACTAATAAACTAGAGTCATCAATACCTAGATAGGATTTCCAATTAAAAATTATAAATTTCATAAATATCTGATAGAAATAACACTTTATTTCAAACTATGAAAACAAAAATTATAACAATATTTTTTAGCGCATTATTAGCAGGAAGTTTCTTATTAATGGGTTTTAATAAATTTATAACCCCAGAATTTATATTAAAAATAGATAATGACAAAATTACAGTAGTTGAATTCAATCAATTATTTAACGAATATAAAATTAATTCAAATCTACAACAACTAAACCCTCAACAAGAAATAGTAGCTAAAATCAATTATATAGGTCAATTAATTAATGAATTATCTCTGAAAAAATATTTAAAAGAAAAAATAAGATTAAATGAAAATTCAGTAATGACAGTCTTAAAAAAAACATTAGGTGAAAATCAAGATATTAGTAAATTTTCTACATCTAAATTTCAAGATACTTTAGATAATTTAGGTAATGAAATAAATAAGGAGATATTTCTAGATAGTTTAGAATCTGAATTATTCAAAAAAATAGAAATTAATAAAAAACTACTAAAAGAAAAAATAGTTAAAATTTATAAAATAAAAAATGAAGATTTAAATATTGATAGTGAAAGCATATCAAAATACGAGAATGAAATAGATACTTATAGAATAGAGGTAAGAAAAGTTGATTTAGTTAAATACATAAAAGAGACAATAATTAACGAAAGTATTATTAAAAGCTTTTATGATGAAAATATAAATATTTTCACAAAGCCTAAAACTTTTTCTTACGATCAAATCATAGTCAAACAAAATGATTTATCATCACTCAAATTTGAAGATTATAGAAATGATAAGAATAAAATAAATTCATTTACTAAGATTGAAAAACAGAAAATTCTTCCACAGATATATAGCAAACTTAATGAGCTTAATGAAAATAAAGAATCTGGCATCTTTAAAATTGGTGATTTAAATTATATTGTGAAATTGAATAAAATTAATCCTGCAATTATATATACAAAACAAGAAGTAAAATTAGAAATTATTAATAAAATTATAGATGATGAACTCAAAAATATTGAAATACTAAACTTAGATGAAATAAATAATGAATTTATAGAAGAAGAAAATTTGTATTCAGATAATTTTTCATTTAGAGAAAATTTAGATAAAGATAATTATAAAATATTTGAAGGACAGAATGAGGGAAATTTTATAGATAAAAAAAAATATTATGAATATAATATTATCAAAACGTCAATTAATAAAATTCCATTGAATGAAAAAAACGCTTTTATTAACAAATATATGAATTTTCTTAAACAGAAAAACAAAAAGATAAATCAATATGATTTAGATGATTTAATTGAAATAGAAGTCAAAAATATCAATTACTTTTTAAGATCATTAGAAATAGAAGATGAAAAACTTTCAGAAGATCAGTTAGAAATGGTAGTTTTAATTAAAAAAGAAAAGCCAATTAAAATTACTTTAACTAATAATATATATATTTTAAAATATAATAAAGAATCTTTATTAAATTCAGAACAAATACAAAATACAATAATCAATATATTCTACAATGAATTATTAAACGCAATTAAGTCTTTGTACGAAATAGAAGTTAATAACGAAAAACTTCTTCAATAATCAATGAGCAGCCTTTATGGAAAAAAAATATTTCTTGATAATCAAAATTCCATATCACTTGTAGAAAAGTTAAAGAAAAAGTACAGAGACGTTTCTATGTTAGAGTCTGTTATTGGGGGTGATAACAAAGGTCGTTTTACAATTATTTTTTTTAATACTAAAGAAGAAATTAAGATTTTCAAAGACTACGCTATAATAAATAAAAAAAAAAGTATCTTTAAATCTCATAGAAATTTTATAGAAAAAATATACAAGGATTATAAAGTTAAAATTAACTATAAAGAAAAAATTCCACTACCTATAATTGTTGGGAATTTATCTTTTGATTTGTGTAAATTTACTCTACCTAAATTATCTTATGATGAGAATAAAAATTTGATTAATATACCTTTAGCGCATTTTGTTAAGCCTAAAAATTTGATTATAATTGATAATATTTTAAATCAAATTCATTTGATTGACATATCTACCAATAAAAAATCATCATTAAAAGAAATTGAAAAATTAAATTTAATAATTAAAAGTGAGAAGCCCAAAATAAAAAAATATAATGTTACCAAAAACTTTAATAAAAATTTTAAATCTTTGATATCAAAAAAATCATACTTAAGTAAAGTCAATAGTATTAAAAAAGAAATCGTTAAAGGCGAAATATTTCAGGCTGTGCTATCTCAAAGATTTGAAAATAATTATGAGATTGACCCCTTTAATTTTTATAGAGCTCTTAGATCAATTAATCCCTCTCCTTACCTTGTGTTTTTAAATTTTGATGACTATCAAATTATTTGTTCGAGCCCTGAAACAATGATCAAAATCGACGATGGCCTTGTGACTCTTAGACCAATTGCAGGAACAAGAAAACGCGGCAAGTCAACTAAAGAAGATGAATTTTATAAAAACGATTTACTTAAAGATAAAAAAGAATTAGCCGAACACCTAATGTTAGTGGATTTAGGTAGAAATGATGTTGGTACAATTTCTGAGATTGGAAGTGTTAAAGTTACTGAAAAAAATATTGTTGAATATTATTCACATGTTATGCATATAGTGAGCAATGTAACCGGTAAAATAAATAAAAAATTTACTCCTATAGATGTACTTTTTGCTGGATTGCCAGCCGGTACTGTTTCTGGCGCACCTAAAATTAGAGCTCTACAATTGTTAGAAGAACTTGAGACGGCTAATAGAGAATTCTATGCTGGTTCAGTTTGCTATATTGATGCAAATGGAAATATGGATAGTTGTATAAACTTAAGGACTGCATTAATAAAAAATAAAAAAATATATGCTCAAAGTGGAGCAGGTATTGTGTATGATAGTATAGATCAAAATGAATATGAAGAATGTATTAACAAAGCTAAAGCTCTCTTTGAAGCATACTCAATTGCACACGGAATAACATGATAACTCTCATTGATAATTACGATAGTTTTACTTATAACGTTTACCATTCTATTTCTAAAAATAATATTAAAGTGCAAGTTTTAAAAAATGATCAGCTTTTATCTAATTATCATAAAATTATAAATTCTAAAGCAGTGATTATTTCACCAGGACCAAGTAATCCCTATAATGCTGGAGAATGCTTAGATTTAATTGATAAGATATATAGCTTCATGCCTATTTTTGGAATTTGTCTAGGTCATCAGATCATTGGCGCTTATTTTAAAGCTAAAATTAAAACTCTCAAAACTCCCTATCATGGAAAAGTCTCAGATATTAAAGTTTTAAAAAAAAGTAAAATATTACAAAATATGCCAAAAATATTTAAAGCAACAAGATATCATTCTTTATTTATAGATAAAAATACCTTACCTAATGAATTAGAATTAATATGCACGTCTGAAGATGATAAGATTATTATGGGAATGAAGCACAAACTTTACAATATACATGGAGTGCAATTTCATCCTGAGAGTATAGAAACAATAAATGGAGATCGAATTATTGAAAACTTCATTAGGACAGTCTAAGTGATAGAGGAATTATATTACAGCAAAAAATATAATTTGAAGGAAGCTATTAAGATTATTTTTTCAACGGAGAACCCTATACACAAGGGGCTTATCATATCAAAATTAAATGAAAATATGTATAATCCAGATCTTATTAATAAAGTAAGGAATTATATTAAAACAAAATCGATTAAAATTAAAGCCTACCCAAATTCACTAGATACTTGCGGAACTGGTGGAGATGGTAAAAAAACATTAAATATATCTACAACAGTAGGGTTATTAATTTCAAGTATAGGAATTAAAGTAAGCAAACATGGCAATAGAGCCGCAAGCTCGCTCTCAGGTTCTTCAGATATTTTAAACGAATTAGGTTTTAAAATGGAAAAAAAAGAAACAACAATTCATAAAAATTTAAAAAAACACAATTTTACATATTTAAACGCACCTAATTTTTATCCAATATTAAAGAATGTAGTAGAAGTAAGAAAATTGCTTGGGTTCAAAACTTTTTTTAATATGATAGGTCCTACGCTTAATCCACTACAAGCTGACTATCAAATAGTTGGGGCATTTAATGAAAAAGCAGCTAAAACAATAGCAGAAATCTTACTTATGAATAAACTCAAAAACTTTAAAGTATTTTCATCTAAAGACGGATTAGATGAAATAAGTATTTTTTCACCAACAACAATTTGGCAAAAAAAAAATAATAATATAGAGAAGAAAAAAGTAAATAATAAGAAATTCACAAAATTTCTTTGTAAAAAAAATTTATCTTTTGAGGATATAAAAGGTAAAGACCCTAAGTATAATGCAAATAAATTAATAGATTTTTTTGAGGGAAAAAAAGACAGTTATAGAGATATAGTAGTAGTGAATGCTATTTATGGAATATTAACAATTGATAAGAATAAGACATTTAATGAAGCTTACGAAATATTGACATCATCAATAGATAATAAAAAGTCTCTTGATCATTTGAATAGAATGTGTAGATGAACGTACTAGAGAAAATTGTTGAAGAACAAGGAAACAAATTAAGTTATCTTAAAAAGAAATATAAAATTAAAAAAAAAATAAAAATTAAATCTAAATTTATAGAAAATATTGAAAATAATAATTCAAATAATTTAATTAGTATTATTGCTGAGTTTAAAAGATTTAGTCCTTCGATAAAGGCATTTACAAAAATAAAAAATATTGGAGAAATCATAAACCACTATCAGAAATCTAATGTAACCTGTATATCAGTTTTAACTGATAAGAATTTTGGAGGTAGTATTAATGATATAAAAATAGCAAAAAATTTAACTAATAAACCAATTATTAGAAAAGATTTTATTATAGATATAAATCAAATATATGAGAGCGCTTTATATAAAGCAGATGCAATATTACTAATAGCTAGAATACTTAAAGAAAAAAATTTATTAGAATTAGAAAAATATGCTCATTCATTAGGCTTGGATGTATTAATTGAAATTGATTCAGAACAAGACTTAATTAAAATAAAAAATACTAGAACTAAATTAATTGGAATTAATAATAGAAATTTAGCATTACAAAATATAGATATAACTAAGACAATTAAATTATCATCAAAAATTAAAAATAGAATTATTGTAAGCGAAAGTGGTCTTAGTCTTAAAAATATCAATATAATTAAGCAGAATAATATAAATTCATTTCTAATTGGTGGTAGTATACTTAATAATAGAGATATTAAAAAATATATAACTGATATAACTAAATAATCATGAGTTTGTCACATTTTAATAAAAAAAATAAAAATACTGAGATGGTTGATATATCTAATAAGAATAAAACACAGAGACAAGCAATAGCAGAAGGCTTTCTAGTTATAGATAAAACATTGCATAGGCACTTACAAGAAAATAAAAAAATAATGGATAATTTAATTAATACAGCAAAAATAGCCGGAGTTTTAGCAGCAAAAAATACATCAAATGTAATACCTTTAACTCATAATATACCAGTTGATTACATTGATATAAAAATTCATCTTATAGAAAACACTAAAATAAATATTTTGGCAGAAGCAAAATCACATTATTCAACGGGTATAGAAATAGAGGCTATTCACGCAGTAGTAATTACAGCAACGACTATTTATGATATGTTAAAATCTTATAAGAAAAAAATTATTATTAAAAATATTCAATTGATAAAAAAAACAGGTGGAACAAAAAAATAAAAAAAAAGATATTTTTGAAGCTATTAGTTTAATTAATAATTATCTACCTAGTAAAACATATCTTATTAAGAAAACTAGTAGCTTGTCAGCTGGTTTTTATGTCGGAAAAAATTTTATTACCAAATCTGATATACCTAATTACAATCAATCCTCTATGGACGGAATAGGGATTTCAAGTATTTCTAAAAAATATAAAATTATTGGGAAGACAGAATTAACTCATTTAAATAAAAAAATAGTAAAGAGAAATGAATGCTTAATAGTTAAAACAGGATCTCTTATTAATAATAGTATAAAGAAGATAGTACCAATTGAAGACCTAATAAGAAATGGAGATATTTTTAAGCAACAAACTATAAGTAAAAATAATTTTATTAGAAAAAAAGGACATGTAGTAAAATCTAAATCTATTATATTTAAAATGGGACATAAATTATCAAATAAAGATATTCAATTTGTTGAAAATTTTAATAATCTTAAAATGACAATTATTAAACCTCTCTCATTCAGTCTCATTGGTACAGGGGATGAATTCTTTGAAAAAAATCAACTTAAACCTACAAACATAAAATATTTAGAAACTTTTCTGTCTATCAATAATCAAATTATTGAAAAAACAATAATTATAAAAGATAATCAAAAACAATTAGAAGATATAATTAAAAAATCTAAATCAAATATAATTATAGTTACAGGAGGTACTGGTAAAAGTGAAAATGATTTTAATTTTGAAAATAAAAAATTGATTTTAGATGGCTTAGACCTAAAACCAGGAAAACCTTTAAAAATAATGAAAGCTAAAGATAAGATTATCCTTTTTTTTCCGGGTAATCCGTGTTCAAATTTTGTTTTAACAAACATATTACTTAAAGGGGTTTTGAAAAAATATTACACAAATAAAAAAATTATATTAGGCAATATGACAACAGATTTAAATTTTCCGTTTAATAAATTAAAAAGAAAATCTTTTTTATTTGCAAGATTAGAAAAAAATAAAGTTAAAATTTTTAAAGATCAAGAAAGTTCAAATATATTAAATATCATAAATTCAAATATGTTAGTATATTATGATAAAACAAAAAAATTAAAGTATGTGAATATTTATGACTAAAAAAGCTTTGAAATTATTTGAATATATCAAGTCTTATATCAATAAAAATCAATTTTCGCCTTCGTACGATGAAATGAGACTTTTTATGAATCTCAAATCTAAATCAAGTATTTTCCAATACATAGAGTACTTAATTGAACATAAATTAATTTATAAAGACATGCTTAAAGCCAGATCAATTCGAATAAAAAATAAGAAAATTAAAGTTAATTACTTCAATGAGATATCTGCCGGAAAACCAATTGAAATTGATACCAGTATAGTAGCTATGGTTGATGTAAATGATCTTTTAGATCTTAATAGAAATATAGATGAAGTTTTTGCATGTAAGATTAACGGAAATTCAATGCACTCTTTTGGAGTATATCATGGTGACACTGTATTATTAGAAAAACCTGATTTTATAAATGAAAAAGATATATATGCCATACAAATTGATGATAGCGATATTACATTAAAGAAAATCAAAATTAATTCTGATACTGTAAATATACTAGGCGATGAACTTAACTTTAAGGAAACATCTTACAGTAAAGAAAGAGTAAAAATATTGGGTAAAATGATTAAATTAATAAGAAATTATAAATGATAATTACTAGATTTGCACCCTCACCTACAGGTAATTTTCATATTGGTAGTCTTAGGACAGCAATTTATAACTATTTGTTTGCTAAAAAAAATAATGGAGATTTTATCTTAAGAATTGAAGATACAGATAAGGAGAGGTCTAAAAAAGAATACGAAGATGAGATAATAAAAGTTTTTCAATTATTTGATTTAAAATATGATCAGTTAAATTATCAATCTAAAAATATAGATGCACACAGTAAATATCTTGATGAATTAATTAAAATGAATTTGGTATTTAAATCTGATGAAGGACCCTATAAATTTAAAGTTAAAAGAAATACAAGTCATTTCGAATATAATGATAAAATATTAGGAAATATCAAAATACCAAATAAAAATTTAGAAGACTTCTCTGTCGCTAGATCTGATAAATCACCTACTTTTATTTTATCAAATATTATTGATGATCATATGGAAAATATCACTCATGTAATTAGAGGTAATGACCACTCAATCAACACGATTAAACAGATGATGATATCGGAAGCTATGTCATTTGAACCAATTAGCTATGCACACATCCCTCTTATACACGATATGTCAGGTAAAAAATTATCTAAAAGAGATAACATTACTAATGTTTTGAACTATCTTGAAATGGGCTACCAAAAGGATGCTATATTTAATTTTATAATTAAATTAGGTAACAACTTTAATGAAATTGAATATCTAAATAAAGCTGAAAGCATAAAAAATTTTGATATTAAAAAAACTGTTTTGTCTTCTTCAAAATTTAATTTAGATAAATTAAATTTTTATAATAACTATTATCTACAAAAAATGTCATATGATAATTTTTTAGACTGCATCAATAAGGATTTAAGAAATAAACTTAATAACCTAAATCTTAAAGAGGTCCATTTAGATATTTTGAAAAGATCTAATCACAACGAAGATATTAATTTAGAACTAGAGAATCTTATTAAAAACTACTATGAAGATCATAAAGTTTTAATTTTAATGAATGAGGTAGCTATTTTAAAAGAAATCAAGAAATGCTGTAATACTAGTACATCCTTTGATAGTTTTATTGAAAAATTAGAGGAAAACGACCTCTCGTTAAAAAAAACAGGTAAAATATTTAGAAAAATATTAGTTAATTTTCATAGTAAACTACCAATTGATTCAATTATAAAATTTTTTGGTATTCAAAAAGTTAATGATATAGTATCTCTACAGATCAATGATAAGTAAAAAAAGATTTACATTAATAGATAATGAAAAAAAAAAAGAATACCATTTTGATGGTATGAAAGGCTCTATTGGGCCTGATGTAATTAATATATCCAGTCTTTATAAAGACACTGGACTATTTACTTACGACCCAGGCTTTACTTCTACTGCAGCTTGTAACTCAAAAATAACATTTATTGATGGAGAAAAAGGAGTACTACTTTATAGAGGATACCCTATAGAAGAATTAGCCAATAATAGTTCATTTTTGGAAGTAAGTTATTTACTTATGCATGGTGAACTGCCGTCACAACCAGATAAAAATGAATTCGAAGATACAATAAAAAATCACACACTTCTTAATGAACAAATAACTTATTTTTTTAGAGGATTTAGAAGAGATGCACATCCCATGGCGATGATGATAGGAGTTGTTGGAGCGTTATCAGCATTTTATCATGATAAATTAAATATTGAAGATCCTGAGCATAGAATGACTTCAACTCATAGAATACTGGCTAAAATGCCGACAATAGCTTCTATGGCGTTTAAATACCATTTAGGGCAGCCATTTATGTATCCTTTAAATAAATATGAATATACAGATAATTTCCTACATATGTGTTTTGGTACACCAACTAAAGAATATGAAATCAACCCACTATATTCAAAAATAATGGATCAAATTTTTATATTACATGCAGACCATGAACAAAATGCATCAACATCAACGGTAAGAACAGCAGGATCATCACTAGCAAATCCTTATGCATGTGTATCAGCAGGAATATCATCATTATGGGGTAAATCACACGGTGGTGCTAATGAAGCAGTAATTGACATGATACAGGCAATTAAAGAAAATGATTTAGATCCAAAAGATTTTATAGAAGAAGTTAAAAATAAAAAAAATAAAATTAGATTAATGGGATTTGGACACAGAGTTTATAAAAATTATGATCCTAGAGCAAAAGTACTTAAAAAAAGTACGGAAGATTTATTTAAAGAACTAAAAATTAAATCAAGAGAGTTAGAAATTGCTAAAGAAATAGAGGAATTGGCACTAAATGATGATTATTTTAAAGAAAAAAACCTTTATCCAAATGTAGATTTTTATTCAGGAATATTATTAAAAGCATTAGGAATTCCAACAACAATGTTTACGCCTATATTTGCAGTAGGAAGAACAATAGGATGGTTGTCACAATGGAAAGAAATGATTGAAGATGAAGAATTCAAAATAACAAGACCTAGACAATTATACACAGGACAAATAAACAGAAACTATAAAAAAGTAATTGAAAGAGAAAAAAAATCTATTTTTAATTTACTATGGCTTAAGAAAACTTTTTTAAATAATCAATGATAGGCTGAGAATCAAAAAAGTTAATGTTATTTATTTTTACATTAAGATCTAATTCATTAGATAAAATATTTAAATCATCTTTATTATTAATAGAATTTACGTAAGAATTAATTAAATTAGAATTAAAATTATTCTGAATGAATTCTTTAACAATTTCCTTACTTGAGAAAATATTTAATAAAGAAATATAATCAGATTTAATAAATAATTTAAAAATTAATGCATTGAAAAAATTAGTTTTGTAAAAAATTAAATGAGGTATTTTAGATAAAGCAAGTTCTAAATGCACAGTGCCAGAACAAGCAAGAGCAAAATCTATTTTAGACATATTAATATAATAATTATAATCATTAATAATGATTTTGACTCTGGAATTATGAATATAATATTCTTCAACAAATTTTTTATATTTTGGTAATAGAAAAAAAGAAAAATTAAATTGAGTTGAAGAAATTTTTATAAAATTAGATATTATTTTAAAATTATTAAAAAATTCTTGATCTCTACTTCCTAAAAAAATACCAATATTATTTATATTTGTAAATTTACTATTTCTAGTAACAATACTTTGACTCAATGGATGACCAATATAAGAGTAAATATGAGAATTATAATATTTTTTATCAGCTAGAAAAATTGAAAATAATTTTTCAAAATTATTATTAATAAAAAGTGCTTTACTTTTTTTCCAAATAAAAACAGATGGTCCTACTATTTGAGAACATTTAATCTTATTATATTTTTCATAAAAAAATTTTGAAAAATCAAATGAATCAATAAAAAAAATATAATTAATATCATATTCTTTAACTTTTGAAATTAAATGGTTCCTAAGACTATAAATGTAACTTAAATTCTTAATGATTTCAAAAAAACCCATCAAAGGTTTTATTTTGATATCGTTTATTTCTTTTATATTTGTTGTGTGATTATTATCTAAACCAAATGTATAATAATTATGATTAATATTTTGTTGAGAAATACTATCAAGGATATTGGTTGAAATCTTCTTACCAGACTCTTCTAGAGAAACAAATAAAATATTCATTAGATTATTATTAAATTAATTTTATTTTTTTTTATTAATTCGATACACTGTTTTTTATTAGCAATGAGAGTTTGATTTTCAAATAAGATAATTGTTTTTATTCTTATTTTAATTAGATTTTTAATAGTATCTATTCCAATAACAGGAAAATCAATCTCATTAATTTGATTTGATTTTTTAAATTTAATGAATATTAAATCATTATAAGTCGTATTATACTTAAATAAAGAAATCATCTCGTCTGTTCCCTTGAAATTTTCTAAAGCTAATATTCTATTTCCATTCAAAATTATACTCTGTCCTATATTAATTGAAGATATTTTTTTAATATTTTTAATATTTTTAATTAGTATTTTATTATGAACATCGAAATTTTTAAATTTCATCTGATCAGCAGAATTTACAATTAATTCTTTTAAATAATTTACAGGTGATAATAAATTTATTTTTTTACTAATTAGAAGATTTTTAAAAACTTTGGTTTGATCAGATTCATTATTTAAAAAATAATTTTTAGTTAAAAAAATTTTTGATTGGAAATCAAATTTAATTTGATCAATTTTTGGAAAATCAACATATCCAATAATTAAAATTTTATTAATTTCTAATTCTTTTATTTTTTTTATTATCTCAGTAAAATTTTTTAATGAATATTTTTGAGTGATACTAGGAAATTTCTTTGAAATATTATAATTATCTTCTATTAAAATAATTTTAAATAAAATATTCTTATTACTTAGAGATATTGCTGCCTCCAATACCACTTCACCTTTTCCACCAATCAAGCAGATTTTATTTTTTAATTGTACCAATTTTATTATTTTGTAATTTTAAATAATTGTCAAATAAGTCAATAATTTTATTATTTGATTTATCACTTCTTAATTTGTTAATAAAATTTATATCATTATGTAAATGTTCAATTTTTCTAATTTCTTCATTTGAAAAATTAGCTCTTCTCAATCCAACTAAATTTAGTCCTCTTAGTTTAGCTCTATTTCCTATAACTAATGATGCAGGCATAATATTTTTATCCACTCCAGACATTCCACCGATCATAGAATATGATCCAATTGTAATAAACTGTTGCACGGCAGACAACCCACCAATTATCACGTTATCACAAATTTTAACATGACCTGCCAATGTTGCTTGGTTGGCAAAAATATTCTTATTTCCAATAAGGCAATCATGTGCTACATGAGTACCCGTCATAAATAAATTTGAATTACCAATTTTAGTTATAAGATTGTCTCCTTTTGTACCCTTGCTTATGGTTACATTTTCACGAATAGTATTATTGTTCCCAATTTCTAAATAACTATCTTCTCCTTCGAATTTTAGATCCTGAGGATCACAACCAATATTAGTAAATGGGTATATCTTATTACCTGTACCTAGTTTAACATTTCCATATATACAAGTATTTGAAATTATTTCAGTATCATCATTAATTTCAATATTTCCATCTATGTGGCAGAAAGGTCCTATAGATATATTTTTACCTAATTTAACTGATGAAGATATATCTGAAGTTTTATGAATTATTTGAGTCATCTTGAATCATGGCTGTAAAATTGCATTGAGCGAATATAACACCATCAACAAGACATTTACCTTCAAATTTGTAAACATTTTTAACTTTATTTGTTCTCTTAACATGTAAGTTTAGAACATCTCCTGGAGTTACGGGCTTTCTAAATTTACACTTATCTATAGTCATAAAAAAAACTGATAGGTTTTCAAGATTAGGTTCTTTCCCTTTTGCGACAGAGACAGCAGCTGTTTGAGCCAAGGCCTCAACAATTAGAACGCCTGGCATAATAGGTCTACTAGGAAAATGACCTTGAAAAAAATTTTCATTAATAGTTACACACTTAATAGCGTGGGCAGACACATCGGGATCACATTCTACAATTCTGTCAATTAGTAGAAATGGGTACCTGTGTGGTAGTAATTTCATTATATAATTTATATCCATTTATTAATTATTCCTTTGTTTAATAATCATTTTTTTCCATTTCTTTATATCTATAGCAGGGAAACCTGCAACAACAGAATTATCCTGTATATTTTTAATTACACCACTTTTTGCAGCAATCATAACATTATTACCAATTTGTAGATGGCCTGAAATACCAGCCTGCCCGCCGATCATTACATTATTACCCAAAATTGAACTACCAGCTATACCGACTTGAGCTGCAATGATTACGTTTGAGCCTAAAATGACGTTATGTGCTATATGAACTTGATTATCAAGCATGCATGATTCACCAAAAAAAGTCATATCTATTTTTCCCCTATCTATTGTACAGGAAGCACCTATAGAGGAATTTTTTGAAATATAGACAAAACCAATTTGGGGTTCGTGCCTAGAGTTAGAGAGATTACTAGGATCAAAGCCAAAACCAGTTGATCCTATCACTGAATTTTCATGAATAATTACATTATCATCAATAATTGCATTCTTAATAATTACATTATCCTTAATTATACAGTTTTTGCCAATCTCAACTCCCCGACCGATAACACAATTAACACCTATTTTCGAAGATTTATGAATTTTACTATTTGAAGATATAAAATTATTATCATTATTAATCAAATTATCTTCAAATAAATTATGATCAGAATGATAATATAAATTATCAATAATATTATTATAACTTAAATTAATATTATCAGTATAAGTGTATGAAACTATTTTCAAATTTTTAATAATCTCTTTTGAATTAGTGATGATATGAACTGGATTATTCTTTAAATATTTAAATATTTTATCAAAATTTTTAGTGTAATTATTATTTAAAAATAATAATGAATTTAATCTTAAATTATCTAGCGTACTAATATCCTTAATTTTAAAATTAGTTTTTATTTTTGATTTTTTAATTAAATTAACTTTAGATAAAATCTTATTTAAATCATTAAATTTGGATAAGTCATAAAAATTTTCTCTTTTAAATATAATTTTTTTCATCTAATTAAATAAACTAATTAAAAAGATGTACCGATAGATACATTAAAACTTTCTTCTTTATCGTAAGTTTCTTTACTTAAAACATTAGCTAAAGACATGGATAATGGGCCAACGGGAGTAACGACATCCAAGGACATCCCAACAGATGCTCTCGGTTTATCTGAATCAAAAGTCGACTTATATCCACTATTTGAAAGAGAGCCAATTGTAGCAAAATATTTTAATACTAAACTATCAGAATTATCAAAAATTACGGGAGATGAATATCCGGCTGTAATTACATATAAATTACTCCCCCCCAGATATGATAAATTATTATCTCTGGGACCTATACCAGAATGTCTAAAACCTTTAAAGTCTCTACCTCCTAATGAAAAAGAATCTTTAGTCTTTAATTTTTTATCTAATCCTGAAGCAAAACCAATTTTAGATAAAAGAAATAGATTACCGGTATTACGTAAGATAGGATAAAAATAATTATTAGTAGCAATAACTTTAAAGTAATCATCATCACTTATAATTGATGGGGAAACACTCAATGATAAAGAATTCATATGTCCATCAGTTGGGTTAAAATTATCATTTCTAGAATCGTTAACGTATCCACTTTTTAAGATAAGATTACTAGTTTCTCCTTTATTCTGAAAAACACTAGTAGAAGCGGTAGTTTTAATACTATAAACATCAGTGATGTCATAAGTTGCACCAATATCAAAATACTCATCTATATTGACATTATATTTGTAAGGAAGTTTTACATTAAAACCAAGACCGTATGAAGTTGTTTTATAGCCGTGAGTTTTACTTAAGTCATCCTGGGTATTATAAAGTTTGTAAGAATTATCTAAATTATAATCAAGAAAATAAAACTTATTATAATCTATAGAAAAAAGGATTTTGTTAGAAGAAACAGTTAAGTTTGAGTCTATTTTATTACCTGTACCATAGAAATTATCATCAGAAAGGCCAACAGAAGTAGAAGCACCATCAAGACTATCATATCCAGCACCAAGAAAAAAATTCCCAGTTTTCTTTTTTTCAATTAAAGTAATATTAAGGTCAGAAGAATTGTTATCTATAGCGCTAAGAGAGAAATTAGCATTTTCTATATATGAATTTTTTTCTAAATTATTTTTAGATTTACTGGCATTTCTTTTGTTAAAAATATCACCCGGATTAACATAAATTTGTTTTCTCAAAGTAGTATCTTTAGTTATGGCGTTACCAAAAAAATTAATTTTATTAATAATTATAGGGTCAATTTGTGAAGAATAAATCTTAAGATCAACACCATTATTGGAAGTTAGAACATACGAATAGTCAAAAGAGTAATTAGGTAAATTATTATCAATTAAAGAATTATTAAGTTTATCGATAATTTGATTAATATTAGCTAGTGAATAATTTGAATTAATAAGATTATTATTGATGAGTAGGATTTCTTCACTATTAAGAATATTATTAATATTATCGGTAATTGAATAATCAATATTTTCGATTGTAAATTGCGAACTTTCTTCGATATAAAAATCTAATATATAATTTCCTCTAACTTCATTAATTTCATAATTAATATTAATATTTAAAAAACCATAATCAGAATATAGATTTTTTAGAAGGGCCAAATCATTAGAAATGACATTTTGATTAAGATAATTAATTTTAGAAAAAAAAGAAAAAAACTTTTTTTCTTTAGATTGAATTATTGATTTTAAGTATTTAGTAATAAAAAAATTATTGCCATGAAATGTAATTTTGTTTAAAGATTTTTTAGAATTTTCTTTAATATCAAAAATTAGATTATAAGAATTATCAGAATATAATTCCAAATAATGACTTACAATTATATCAGTATATCCAATAGAGGAATATAGATATTTAATTATATCAATATCATTACTTATACTGTCATTATTAATAAAATTTTTTGACTTAATAGAAATACTATCATAAATGTCATTATCTTTAATTTTAAGATTATTATTTATAAAAATTTTATTAATAAATAAAGCTTCAGAAATAATTAAATAAAAATTATCATTATCAAATGTAGTTGATATATTAGTAATAAGTTCATTTGAAATTAATTCTTTTACAATAATATTTAAATCATTTTTACTAATATTTTTAGAATTAAGATCAAAGGAAGTGAGAGAATTAATATCATCAAATGACAATCTATTAATTTCTTTTAAAATAATATTTTTAGATGAGGCATTGATAGAAAAAAACAAAAATAAAAGAACATATAAAATATTAAAGAATTTATTCATCATTTTTAATAATACCGGATACCATATTAGTGTATTTGATGACATGATAAAGACTTTTAAATTTATTGATTTTTGGGAATTTATTCATATTTTTAAATATTAAAGGTATTATATCGCTATATTTAATTTCATTTTTAATAAATTTTATCACAAATAATGAATTTAATATCATAAAAATTATTTGCTCTGAATGATTAAATTTATTTATTTTTTTAAGATATTTTAAAATTTGAAAATTACTATTATTTAATTTTACAAACGTTAAATTATTGAAATTCTTAATATCATAAGTATTTTGATAAGTTTTATAGAAATGCTCATTTTTGAAGGGGCTTGTTAATGGAATGTTCATGTTGTTAATAAAACAATTAATAGAAATTCTTTGGTCTAAATAGTAAACAATACTATGAGCAAATACTTTTGGCGAAATAAGTATATCAATCTTGTTGAGGGGTAAATTTAATAAGGAGGATAATTCAAAAGATTCTAAAATTTTATTAACAAGATTTGAAGAATCTATAGAATTTTTAAGACCCATCTTCCAAATTGGATGAGTGGTAGCCATACGTAAATTTACATTATTAATGTTAAAATTTTTTTTAAAATAAAAAGGCCCCCCGGAAGCAGTAAGAGTAATTTTGTTAATGTTTTTTTTAACACTATAATCAGGGTTAGTTAAATCAATAAGTGAAAAATGTTCAGAATCTAAGGGAATGTATTTATTATTAGACTTAATAATATTTTTAATTAATAAATGACCACCCGCAACTAAAACTTCTTTATTAGCAATTAAAATAGAGCAATTTTTTTGATTTTTAATAAGTATGTTCAAAAAATTAAGACTATCAAATCCTGAATCAAGTAAATAAAAAAAATCAATTTTATTATTTTTAATATAATTAATTACATAAGAGTCTCCATAATTTAAAAAATCAAATTTATTTTTAATTAAAGGATCTAAAACTACAGAAAATTTTGGCTTAATTTTTTTTTTTATTTTAAGTAATTTAGATTGATTAGAATAACATGTAATTAAAGAAATTATATTATCACTCGGTTCTAAAAATTTGATTATTTTACTTCCAAGCACACCTGTTGAACCCAGAATTACTATATTTTTTTTCATATAAGAAAAATAAATGCAACGCTTAAAGAGAAGATTGAACTATCTATTCTATCGAGTAGGCCACCATGTCCTTTAATTAAATGACTATAATCTTTAATTTTAATAATTCTTTTAAAATATGAGAAATAAATATCACCAAAAAAATAAAATAGAGGAATGATTAATGAGAATATTAAACTGAAATTTAAAATATAAAGAATTAAAAAACTAACAATATATGAAATAGTTGTTCCGGACCAGGTTTTATTAGGACTTATACTTTTAATTATCTTAGGTCCTTGAAATTTTTTACCAGAAAAAAAAGCAATTATATCATTTAAAGAAGCTAAAAAAATGATTTGAAAAAAAATATGAATATTATTCTGAAATAATAAACTTGATAAGAATAAAAGAAAAATAATTAAAAAGTTAAAAAAAATATATTTAAAATAGTTTTTATTAAGAAAAATACTCAATAGATAAAGTGACAATAAAAATAATAATGATAAAAATTTATAAGAATAAATTAAATTAGATAAGTAAGCTTCATAATAAATCAGTAGTAAAAATAATAGAATTGAAAAACAACTAAAAAATAAAGAGACAATTTTATTTGTATATAGTTCATATTGTATTAATGCTAAAATAAATATGAAGAAAAAAATATGAGGTTTAATTAGATAAACGCAGATTAAAAAAAGTAAAAGAACAAAACTTGAAAGAAATCTAAATTTAAGATTATTTTCCAAATTTTCTCTCTAATTTTGAAAATTTATTAATAATTCGATTTAGATAAGTTTTATTTAAATCCGGCCAAAGGGTTTTAGTAAAATAAAGTTCAGTAAAAGAGCATTGATAAAGGAAAAAGTCACTTAATCGATTGTAACCACCAGTTCTAATTAGAGCATCAGGATCTGAAAATTTTGAAGTAGAAAGATATTTCCCAATAGTATTTTTTTCATTCTTTAAGACATTAATCGAAGCCTGATTAAGGTCGTCCCTACCACTATAGTTTAGAGCAATAATTAATGTTTTATTATGCTTATTTTTAAGATTATTAATTTTTAATATTTTGGATCTGACATCCTCATTAAAAATAGAAAATTCACCAATAAAAAAAACTCTAAAATCATAATTATTTGAATTAACAATAAACTCATCCAAGTACTCTTCTAAAATATTAAAAATTGATCTAATAACAGTTTTAGATCTTAGTAAATTATGTGTGGATAAGGCAAACGCAGAGACGCATTCAACATTATGTTTTTCAAATAGAAACTTAGATAATTTTAATAAATTTTCTATACCAATCTTATAAGTTTGATTAATATTCAAATTATTTATTTTTGACCACCTTAAGTTGCCATCCATAATAAAGGAAAGGTGTTTTAATTTGTTTTTCACTTAAATTTTAAGAAGATCTTTTTCTTTTTCCTTAAAATCTATATCTATAGTCTTAATATGATTGTCAGTAATTATTTGAATTTCTTCTTGTAGTTTTTTTGATTCATCTTGAGATGTGTTTTTATCTTTTTCAGATAACTTCACTTCATCTATAAATTTTCTCCTAACATTTCTTATGGAAACTTTATATTTTTCTGAAATATCAGAAATTATTTTTACTAATTCCTTCCTTCTCTCACTAGTTAAATCAGGGAATGATAAAATTATATTTGATCCATTAGACTGTGGGTTTGCGCCTAAATTTGAGTCTATCAAAGATTTTTCCACAACTTGCAGTAAATTAATATCCCACACAGATATATTCAATGATTTATTATCAATATTAGTGATATTTGCAATTTGGTTTAATTTCATTTTAGAACCATAGCTGTCAATAATTATTCCATTAAGAGCATCTGGTGAAACTCTATCAGTTCTAATATTAGATATTTCTGTTTTGAATGATTTTGTAACACCATCCATTTCATGAATACAGTTATTTAAATCAATCATATTAATTAATTATTGAGTATTTACCTTTTAAATCAATTATTTTTAAAATATTTGAACTGTCAAGCATAGAAAATACAACTATTGGCAATCCTCTATCTTTTGCAAGGCTAATAGCAGTAGCATCCATTACTTTAATTTCTTTATTTAAAAATTCATTATAAGTTATCTTTGATATTTTTTTTGCATTTTTATTTTTGACAGGATCTTTATCGTATATTCCATCAACTTTTGTAGCCTTTAAAATAACTTCACATTTCATTTCTGAAGCTCTTAAGACTGCTGCAGTATCTGTAGAAAAATATGGATTTCCTGTACCTGCTGCAAATATAACAACTCTATTTTTATCCAAGTGACGAGAAGCTTTTCTTTTTATATAGGGTTCTGCAATTTGATTAATATTAAGAGCTGTCATTACACGTGTTTGAACACCTAATTTTTCAAGATTTGATTGCAATGCCATAGAGTTCATTACAGTACCTAGCATTCCCATATAATCTGAAGTCACTCTGTCTAATACGCCATTAGATAATTCACTGCCCCTCATAAAATTACCACCACCAATAACTATAGAAATTTTTACTTTTTTATTATGAATTTTTTTAATATTTTTACATAATTTGTTTAAGACATCAAAGTCAAAACCAAATTTTCCACTCCCTGCCAAGGTTTCACCAGAGATTTTTAGAAGTATATTTTTATACATACAATAGTGATTATATAGAATAAAGGTCCATATGCATAATTTTAATAGACAGGCTATTTTTATTTCCAATATCCTCCAGTAATTGCTGTACAGATTTTTTTGGATCAGATATTAAGGTTTGACTTAAAAGGGTATTTTCTTTTATGAACTTATTTAATTTACCTTTTATTATTTGTTCCATTTTGTCATTTTTAACATCACTCATTTGTTTTTTAATAATATCAGTTTCATCTTCAAGTATTTTGGGATCTAAGTATTCTTCAGAAATAGCGATGGGCTTCATAGCTGAAAGTTGCATGGGTAAAATTTTTAAATTAGCTTTATCTTCATCAGATAAATTACCACTCACATTTAACCCAATAACACTACCAATTTTTGAAGCATTTTCTGAATATTTGTTATGAAGATAAGTTAAAAAAATAAGATCATTAGTCTTATATGACGTAAAACTATCAATTTGAATATTTTCTCCAATTTTAGAAATTGCATCCGTAAGAATTTGTTCTATTGATTTACCATTATTTTGTATTGATTTAATATCATCAAAAGAACCCTTTGAAATTTTATTAGGAGAACTATTTTCATGAATACTATTTGTAATAACATTTGCAAAAGATAAAAAATCTTCGTTTTTAGCAACAAAATCTGTTTCACATGTTATTTTACAAATAGTGAAATCGCTAGAGGTAGGAGAGAAATAAAAACAAATAATACCTTCTTTAGTTTCTCTATCTTGCTTTTTTTGTGCTTTTAAAATTCCTTTTTCTCTTAACCATTTTATGGATGCTTCTAGATCATCACTGTTTTCAGTTAATGCTTTTTTGCAATCAACAATACCACTTCCAGTGGTGTCTCTTAGTTTTTTAATGAGTTCCAGACTAGTCATTTTTAGAATCCGTCTCATCAGGAACACTAGTATTTTCTTTAGGTAACTTGATAACCTTACTAAAGTTATCTAAAATAAATTGCACTGATTTAACTCCATCATCATTAGCTGGAATTGGGTAATCTATAAGATCAGGATCACAATTAGTATCAACTATTCCGATAATTGGAATTCCTAACTTTTTTGCCTCAAGGACAGCAATATGCTCTTTGTTCGTATCAATGACAAAGATTACATCAGGTGTATTTTTCATATTCATAATTCCACCTAAGGTTTTTTCTAGTCTAATTTTTTTTTTCTCAAAATCACCTAATTCTTTTTTAGTAAATACATTATCTTCAGAGGACAAGATATTTTCATACTCAATAATGGTATTAATAGATTTCTTAACAGTATTCCAATTTGTTAACATACCACCTAGCCATCTAAAATTTACATAAAAATTTCCAGTTTCTTCAGCTATATTTTTTACTATCTCAGAATGTTGTTTTTTTGTAGATACAAAAAGAAATTTTTTATTCTGCTTAGCGCTTTCAAAAGCAAATTTAATAGAGTTCTCTAAAAGTGGAAGAGATTTTCTTAAATCAATAATGTGAGTTCCATTTTTTTCACCATAAATAAATTTACCCATTTTAGGGTTCCAGCGTTTTTTATTATGTCCAAAATGAGAACCATTTTTTAGTAGATCTTCTAGTGATATTTCAATATTCATATAAACCTCCGGTTGTACTTCAACTAATGCTACGAAAACACCGAAGTGACATTAGTTTGTTTTTTGACTTTTTTTTAATATAAATTCAAAAAAATACAAGTATTTAATGTAAAGAAAGAGAAATTATCCCGTTATTACCCATAATTTCATAACTTGAATCGCTTTCACTCAAATTTAGTTCTAAAATATCCTTGTATGTAAAGTTAGTTATTTTTGATAAGAGCTCTTTTTCTGAAGAAAGATAAATTTCTTTTATATTTTGATTATAAAAATCATCTTTTATTGAAGATTTAATAATAGTCTTTATGAAATTGGCTTGGAAAATAGAAGCATCAACTTCGTCATCAAAAAGTCTCAAATCAAAATTACCAGACTCATTTATTACTGTTAGAAGAATGAATCTCTTTCCATTTCTTGTGGTTTTATATTGAACTTTAATAACATAAAAATAGAAAGAATTGTTAAATACAACTTTATTAGAAGTCAATTCGCCAAAACTACTATTATTAATTTTAGCTAATAAATCTGTCTGTTTTCTTGTAGAGAAAAGAAACCCATAACTATCAAATTCAGATTTTATTTCATCTAATTCAATTGATTTATTTGAATTTAAGAAATGATCATCATTAATATCATTTTCAAATAGAGAATTTGATTCCATTTTCTTTAATATCTCTTCTAAGTTGGCAATTAAAATATTCTTATTTGGATAAATGGACTTAAAAGAATTGGAAAGAATTAGTTTTTCTATTTGTTTTTTATTTAATACTGAATGTGATAACCTTCTATTAAAATCTGCAATAGATTTAAAAAGCCCATTTGTATTACGTTCTTGAATTAATTCTTTCATAGATTCAATTCCAACACCTTTGATTGCAGATAAAGAATAAGCAATTTTATTTTCAATTATAACAAAATTATAATTTGAAATATTTATATCAGGTGGAATTATATCAATTTTCATTAAAGATATTTCGCTCATTATAGAAAATATTTTGTCGGTATCGTTGGTACTATTATTTAATAGCTGGCAATAAAATTCTAATGGGAAATGAGCTTTAAGATAAGCGGTGTAATATGTAATAATAGAATACGCAGCAGCATGACTTTTATTAAAACCATAATTGGCAAATTTTTCTATTAAAGAAAAAATTTTCTGCGAATCTCTTAAATTTATCGCCTTACTTGAAGCTCCTTTTATAAAACTTTCTTTAAGATTCATTAGTTCAGATTTAATCTTTTTCCCAATAGCCCTCCTTAATAGATCAGCTTCGCCAAGAGAATATCCTGCTATAACTTGTGCTATTTTCATTATCTGCTCCTGATAAACTATGATGCCAAATGTTTCTTTGAGTATAGGCTCTAATAAGGGATGGTCATAAATGATCTCTTCTTCACCTTTTTTTCTTTTTATAAAGCTGTCAATTAGCTCCATAGGACCCGGTCTATATAAAGCAATAACTGCAATGACTTCGTCTAGATTTGATGGCTTTAATTTAACTAGGGTTTCGATCATGCCAGGACTTTCAACTTGAAAAACACCTTTAGTTTTACCTGTACCTAAAAGTTCGAAGGTTTTTAGATTAGAAAAATCTATAGTTTTTAAAATTATATCCTTATCTTGTGTTTGCTTTATGTACTTAATCGTATCATCTATAATAGTTAAATTAGCTAATCCTAAAAAATCAAACTTAACTAGACCTGCTTTTTCACAATCTTTGTCTCTAAATTGTGTCGACATAAAATTAGAGTCCTTGTCTTTAAATAATGGAATATTTCCATATAAAGATTTAGTAGAAATTATAACGCCTGCAGCATGAGTTCCAACATTTCTTAGCGCACCTTCCATAGATTCAGCTTTTTTTAATAACGGTGAATTAAGTAAATCACCTAATTGATCTGAATGATTTTCTTTTAATTCTGAAATTGTTAATGGTTTTTGAGGATTATATGGAATCTTATTAACCATCCTATCAACCTCACCATAAGGGAGGCCTTCTATTCTACCTACATCTCTAAGAATACCTCTAGAAATCATAGATCCAAAAGTAATAATCTGCGCTACATTTTCATCACCATATTTTTCTTTAACATAATTAATCACTTCATCCCTTCTACTTTTACAAAAATCAATATCAAAATCAGGTAAAGAGACTCGATCTGGATTAAGAAATCTTTCAAATAATAAACCAAATTCAATAGGATCTATGTCTGTGATCATTAAAGACCAAGCTACAATAGAGCCAGCACCAGACCCCCTTCCCGGACCTACAGGTATTGAGTTTGATTTCGCCCATTGTATAAAATCAGAAACAATCAAAAAATAACCTGAGTATTTCATCTTACTGATAACATTTAGTTCATATTCATTTCTATCTCTGTATTTTTGAGCAATTTTATTAAAATCTTCAATTGAGCTATCTTTAAAATTTTCAGAAAGCCTTAAGTCTAATCCTGATCTAGCTTGATTAATAAGTTCATTAATTTCATTAAAATTATCTTTGTCGCTATAATTAGGTAAAACTGGCTCTTTCTCATCAAGAAAAAAATTAATTTTATTAGAAATAAGAAGAGTATTTTCAATTAGTTGATTGTAGCGAGGATCAATCAAATTAAGATTTCTTAAAAAATAATTATTCTTAATATCAAAAATAGAATTTTGCTTATATTTTCCATTTTTTAAACAATTTAGGACTTCAATTCCGTCGAAATCATTTTCATTTTTATAAAAGGTAAATGAACTAATGAAGCAATTTATTTTTAAATCATTAGAAATTATTGTGAGGTAATGATTGTCTAAATTGAGATCAAATTCAAAAAAAATATCATTATTAAAAGTTTTTTTTAAGAGAGATAACTCATTTTTAAGAACTTCAAAATGTCTATTATCAAATTTTAAATTTTCAAAAATACTATATAAACCTCCACAGATTAATATCAAATTTTCAGAATAGTTTTTAATATTAGATATAGTTAATTTAAAATCTGAATTAGTATTTATATCGGAAGAAAGCTTGCATAGATTTGAATAACCTTTTAAATTTTTTGATAATAATGTGAGGCGGAAAGATCTATTTAAACTATCGACATAATCAACATCCAACCCAATAATAGGCAAAATACCATTTTTATAGGCTTTAATTGAAAATTCTAAAGCACCTGATAATAATCTGTAATCAGTTAAAGCAATAGCTTTAAACTTTTCTTTAACAGCATGATCAATTAAGTCATCAATTTTTATATTAGATTCACATATAGAATAATGAGAATAATTTCTTAAAGGAATTAACATTTAATAAGCTTCATACCCTCTATGGTATAAGTAAAATCAAAATATTTTTTATAAGAAATATCATGAGATGAGACAATTAAAGAGGTATTATATTCTTGAGAATAATTCATCAATAACTTTATTACCTTATCTGAGTTTATTTTATCTAAATATGAAGTTGGTTCATCTGCGATAATTAATTTAGGTATATTCATTAGAGATCTTGCAACACATACTCTTTGCTTTTGTCCATTTGATATTTGGTGAGGAAACTTAAACTTAATATCAGCAATATCCAAAAATTTTAACAAAAAATCTAATTGATTTATATTATCCGACTTAATGATTAAATTGTCATTAACATTAAGTTCACTTAATAAATAATGATCTTGGAATATAATCCCTATGTCATTTTTAAGAAATTTAGATGCATTCAAAGAATTAAGTATTTTGTTATCAATAAGGACTTCCCCAATATCAGGGGCATCCAAACCAGTAATCAAATTTAGGAAAGTGGATTTTCCACATCCGGAAGGACCAAAAAGAAAAAGGCTTTTCCCTTTTTCAAGAGAAAAATTTAAATCTTTAAAAATTGTTAAAGTTTCAGCTGAACTAGAATAGGACTTTTTTAAATTTATAGTTTTTAATATATCTTTCATCTTAAGACTAAATTAGGTGTGATTTTATAAATTCTAAATAAAGGTATAATTGATGCAATTAAGACTGATAATAAAGCTATTGTAATAATCATTACAATATCGTTATATTTAATTATATGAGGAAGATTTGTTAAATAATAAATTTCATTATTGAATAAATTATAATCTAGAAAAAAAGAAAGAGTGTTTTCAATTTTACTAATATTGATCGATAGCAATATACCCAATATTGTTCCAAAGATAACTGAAATAAAACTCACTATAAATGAATTAATAAAAAAAATTAAATTGATAATGTAAGTATCAATTCCTATAGATTTTAATAAAACTATATCTTTATATTTTTCTTTTATGAAAAATACTTGATTAGAAATAATCGTAAAGCATGAAATGATGATAATAAAAAAAAGAATTATAAACATTACATTTTTTTCAGTCATTAGGGCTTGTGAGAGAGAAGAATTTTGCTCAGACCAGGATAAAAAATTAAATTGCTCTAATTCATTTAATAATAAAGATTGATTTTGAACATTAAAATACACATCAACGATAGGCTTTAAAGATAATTCATTAAAATAGATGCTATTTGAGTAGACATAATATCTATCAAATTCATACATACCTAAATTAAAAATTCCTTTAATAATAAGTGTGTCTGAATTTAATATTGGGCCTAAAATAGTCATATCAGAACCTGCTGTATTTAAAGTTATCCGTTGGCCAACTTTTAAGTCAAGAATTTTAGCTAATTCCACTCCTATGAAAATCCAATCTTCATCCATGTAATCAATTTCAAATAAATTATTATTCAACTTTGGCATTGACTTGAAATCACGATAAGAAAGAGTCTTCATTAGGACTCCTTCAATAGCATTGCCTGATGAAGCTATAACTCTATTTTCACTATTCTTAATAAAATCACTTTCAGGAAATTTTTTTTTTAATTTTGTAAGATTACTATCAGATATATCCAATATAGTAAGATCTCCCTTGACTCCAACTAGTGACGACACTAATTCTTCTCTAAAACCATTCATTACAGACATGACGGTTATTAATATTGATATACCTAATATTAAAGCAAAAGAAGATAAAATTGTTGAAGTAGAAAATGCTTTATCTTTTTTTGAATTAAAGATATATGATATAGAAAGTTTAAGAAAAATTTTTCTCAAAATCAAATTTCTCCAAATCCTCTAAAGATATTTTTAAATATTCACTTGTCATTCTATTCATTAATTCTAATAATCCTGTTTCGATATAATTTTTACCAGCAATTATGGTCCAAGGAATTCCAATTAATTCAGAATCTTTAATTTTTTTTCCAAAAGTTATTAATCTGTCATCTAAAATAACATCCTTATATTTATCAGTAAGAAAATCATAAATATCTATAATAACATTATTTTCAAGAAGTTCATCTGACACGATTATATTTATTTTAAATGGAGCTACCTGAAAAGGCCATACTATTCCCTTTTCATCATGGTGAGCTTCAATTATTGCACCCACGAGTCTTGATACTCCAATACCATAAGATCCCATATAAAGATCTTCATTTTTACCATCTCTATTTACTACTTTAGCACCTAACGGTTTAGAGTACTTAGTTCCAAAATAAAAAATATGACCAACTTCTATACCCCTTCCAACTACAATATCTTTTTTTGATTTATCAATTAAATCATCAGATGCAGAATAAAGTTCATTTATTTCCTCATAAGTCTGATCTAATAATTTTTTAGAAGTTAAATTTGAATCATAAGCAATTTCGCTTTCTCCAGTACTTGCTAAAATTTGGAATTCATGAGAAAGATTTCCTCCAATAGCACCTGGGTCTGCTTTAACCGGTATTGGCTTTAAACCTAATTCAATAAATGTTTTTAAGTAATTCATAAAAAAAATTTTATAAGTTGCGAAAGCTGTACTTTCACTTAGATCAAAACTATAAGCATCCTTCATTAAGAATTCCCTACCTCTCATAACGCCAAATCTAGGCCTAATTTCATCTCTAAACTTCCATTGGATATGATATAAATATTTTGGTAAATTTTTATAACTATTGACATAATCGTTAAAAAAATCTGTAATTATTTCTTCATTTGTTGGTCCATAAAGTAATTCAACTTCATGTCTGTCTCTAATTCTAAGCATTTCTTTTCCATAATCATCGTACCTGCCACTTTTCTTCCAAAGTTCTGCTGATTGAATAGTTGGCATTAATAATTCTTGGCAATTAATATCATTTTGGTTTTTTCTAATTATTTCTTCAATTTTTCTTAACACTCTGAGTCCTAGTGGTAACCAAATATAAATTCCAGCTGTATGCTGTTTTACCATAGATGTTCTAAGCATTAGTTTATGAGATATTATTTGAGCCTCCTTTGGAGATTCTTTTAAAGTATTGATAATGAAGTTAGAAAATTTCATTTAATTAAACTAAGTAAGAATGCATCATTATTAATTAATATAAAAGAAATAATTAAAGAGGATATTAAAGCAAAAATACCCTTTATTAGAAGATAAGATTGACCGGGGATTCCTTTATCAAAATTTCTTCTTTTAATAGGTAAGATTATCATAAATATAACCCACCAAATTATAAATAAAAAAAAAAGAAACCTCATATTATTGAGGTATGGGCCATAATTTCTGGCTTCAAGCCATAAAATTTTCCAAAAGCTTTTTTAGATAAGTCTAATAAAAATTCATTCAAAAGAGGCTCATCTAAATCACCTTTAAGAAACAAGAGTTTGTTTAAAAGATTTTCTTTGATTTCATTGATTAAGAGTTCAGATGTGTCGTCAAACGGAAATCCTTTTTTTTTAAGATTAATGTCAATGATTTCTAATTTCTTATTGATTATAAGATTTATACTAGCAGCACCATTAAAGATCATTTTAGAACGCTCATTTAAAAATAATGAATCATTTATAATTTTGCTTTGCACTATAGGTAATGTTGAAATTGTGAATTGATCAACTAGTTTATGTTTTTTATTCTTAAGGTCCAATTCACATAAATCACCACTCATTGCAATTAAAGAATTTGTTATGCCTAGATTGTGAGCAATTTCCATATGCGCTGTCAAATGCATATATTCACCATGCATAGGTATAAAAGATAGCGGCTTAACATACTTATAGAATTCAATAATTTCTGTTCTACTCGGATGTCCCGAAACATGAATGAACTCATCTTGGTCATCGATAATTTTTAAACCCATAGCCGCAAAAGAATTTTTTAAGAAAGAAATTGATTTTTCATTGCCGGGTATTTCCTTTGAGGAAAAAATTACATTATCTTTTTTACTTAAACTTATATTATTATGTACATCACTAGCAATTTTCATTAAAGCAGAGTTTTTTTCTCCCTGACTACCAGTACAAATTAAAATAGTATTATCTTTTTTAAAATCTTTAAAACGCTTTTCATTAATTATTTCAAAATTATCAATAAGACCCTGTTCAATTGCAGTTTGAACAGCTCGCTTTACACTCCTGCCAATTACAAAAATAGATTTATTCAAAGATTTAGCAGTAGTAATTATAGTCTTTAATCTAGCGATATTTGAAGAAAAACAAGTAACAACAACTCTTCCTTTTAATTGTTTAAAAAGCTTATCAAAGCTTTTAACTAATTCTGATTCAGATCTAGAAGAAACAGTTACGTTTGCGTTTGTTGAATCACCAACTAAAAGATCAACATTATTATCTTTTAAGATTTCAAAATTTTTCATATCAAATTTTTTACCTACAACTGGCTTAGGATCAATTTTCCAATCACCTGTGTGATAAATATTTCCATTTTTCGATTTTATAAAAACACCACAAGGATCAGGAATTGAATGCGTAGTTGGAAACAAAGAAAAAGAAAAATTTTTAAATTTAACTTCTTGGTATGGTTTAATAATTTGAAATTTATTTTCATAATTTTTAACTCTACTAAACTTGTGTCGTATATAGGCAAATGTGAATTCGGTACAAAATATGGTGAAATTAATCTTATCAAAATAATACTCTAAACCACCAACATGATCTTCGTGAGCATGAGTAATTATAAGAGCCTTAGGATTAATATCTTTATCTAAAAAAAATGAGGGATCAGGTATGCTTATATCAACACCAGGCAAATCATCACCAGCAAAAGATATCCCAGCATCAATTACTAATTGCTCACCACCAAAAGAATATAGATAATTATTACCACCAATTTCACCAATACCCCCTATTGATAAAAAGAAATCTTTTTTTTTATTATTTAAATGGTCAGATAATTTCATAGAAAATTTTCGTTATAATACTTTAAACCATTAAAAGTTAAATCTTTTTCATAATCAAGAGATTTAGAACTGTTGATAAATATTGTGCCATAACCGCCAGTTACGATCTTTTTAAATCTTTTTTTAAATAAATTTTGCAATTGCTTTATATATCCATTAATCATGTGAGAATATCCGTTAAAAGAACCTGATAGTAAAGCATTTTTAGTATTAGTTCCATAAACTAATTTAGTAAATTTAATTTCAAAATCATTTAAAAGGGAAGCAGAATTAATAAGATTCTTATAAGAGGTTAATAAACCAGGAAGTATAACACCACCAAGGTATTTACTATTAATGATAATATCTATAGTAGTAGCTGTACCAAAATCAATTATAAGAAAATCTTTAGCTTTTGGGTACTTAGCTTTTAATCCTAAATAATTAACAATTCTATCAGCACCGAGTTCATTAATATTAATTTTTTTATCAATCATATTTTTTAAAAATGATTTATTAACTATGTGAAAATCTAACAATTTCTTTTTGCAGTTTTCAGTAAATAATTGAGTGATTTGAGGAACGACAGAACATAATAAAAAATTTTCTTTATTTTTAAAATCATTTTTAAAAAAATTAATTACTTCCTGTGGTTTTTTTTTTGAATAATCAAGATGCTCTCTCTCTGATAAATTACCTTTATCTAGTTTACACTTTTTAATCGAAGTATTACCTACATCTACTAAAACAATCATTCAATTTCTCCATAATTTATATTTTTAATTACACTATCGTGCATTATTTTTAGTGAAAAGTCCTTATTTAAAGAAATAACATTAATTGAGGTTATTTTTTTTTTATTAAAATGGTTATTATAAGAAGTGGCATTCTTAATAAGATATCTATTTAAATATAGAGATACTAAAGAATGATTAATGGATTTAAAAAGTTTATTATCAATATATTTCTGAAGAGAATTGGAAAAATCTAGTAAATTGAATTTAATATTTAATATTTCATTTAAGGATGTGGAGCTAAAATTCTTATTATTAATCTTATTATTAACATTGATACCAATACCTATTTTATAATTACAGGATGATCCTGTAATTTCATTTTGAGTTAGAATTCCTATTAACTTTTTATTTTTCAGGTAAAGATCATTTGGCCACTTATAATCCAAGGAAATATTATATTTTTTTCTAATAAACGAATGAATTAAGTAGCAAACGTAAGTATTCATAAATGCTATGAACTTATGTTTGTAATTAAATATAACACTAAAGTAAATATTACCACTGGGACTATGCCATTTTCGATTATATCGCCCCACACCCTGAGTTTGTCTGAAAGATTGAACTATGAAGATATTTTTATAAGTAATTTTTTTTTTTATTAATAATGGAATATTTTGAGTACTGGTAATTTTATCAAAAAGTATATTTATCAAATTAATTAAAAAAATTATTAATTATTAAAATAATAGGATCTGGATAAAAAGCAAACATTGTTACAAATAAGGAGCAAGTTATATAAGTAAAAGCATTATAAAACATAGAGTTTTTAACAAGAATTTTATCGCTTTCACTAAAAAACATATTTTTAATAATTCTTAAATAATAAAATGCAGCAATAACAGAACTTAATACAGCTATAAGGGATAAATATATAAGGCCTTCATTTATTGCAGCAGTTAAGACAAAGAACTTTGCAAAAAAACCAGCAAAAGGTGGTATCCCAGCTAAAGAAAAAATTAATACAAGTAAGGCAATAGCTTTAGATTTATTGTGAGTTTTTAATCCAGATAAATCGCTAATTAATTTCAATTCACCAGAACTATTTCTTAATGTGAGTAGAACCGAAAATATTCCAAAACTTGTAACTAAATATATTATTAAATAAAAGAAAAAAATACCTTGCGATAAAAATTTAAAACTAAGCATAGAAAGCAGAATAAAACCTATGTGATTTATAGAACTAAAGGCTAATAACCTTTTAATTACAGTTTGTGTTATTGCTCCATAAGCACCTATGAGCAAAGATAACACGCAAACTATTTTAAATATAAATAGTAGTGAAGGAAATGAACTAATATCCATTTCTAAAAAAAATCTAAAAAGAAATACTAGTGAAGCGAATTTTGGAAGCGTCGCAAAAAATAATACCGATATAGTGGGAGACCCTTGGTAAACATCAGGCGTCCAAATATGAAATGGAGCCGCAGAAACTTTAAAAAATAAAGCTATTAGTATTAAGGCTAATCCTATCTCTGTAAAATATGAAATATGCTTAATATCAGAAAATTGGATTGATGAATTATCGAAATAGACCATAGATATACCAAATAGCAAAAATCCTGAAGATAGCGCGCCTAGAGAAAAATATTTAATACCAGCCTCATTAGATTCAATATTTTTAGTGTTGAAAGCCGCCATTAAATAAAGTGAAAGTGACTGTAGTTCAATTCCTATAAAAGCAGTTAGGAAGTTATCACTAGAAATTAAGACAAAAGATCCTAAAGTTGCAAATAATACAAAAAGTAAAAATTCATACCTATAAATCGATTCATCTAATAATGATTTATTAATTAATAGAATATAAAGAGCCGTAAATAATGAAATTATTATTTTAGATAAAATTATGATATTAAAATCTTTTATTCCAAAGTAAATATTTTGAAAACTTTCACCAAAAGAAATAAATAAATATGCAATAAATAAAAAGCCAATAAAATTTAGTCCTGTTAAGATATTTTTTGATGTCTTGTAATAAAGACCTATCAACAATGTGGTTAAAATAAGTCCTATTATTAAAATTTCTGGAATATAAATAAAAAAATCAATAATCATAATAGCGTTAAACCTATACTCTTATCTATTAAATCAAAAAGAAGTTTTGGATATACTCCCAATAAAATAATAAAAAATCCCAAAAGGGAAAAATATATAATTTCCACAATTTCCAAATCTTTAATTTCTAATAAATTACTTTTTAAATCTCCAAAATTTACATTTTTATAAAGAAGCAGCATGTAAGCAGCCCCTAGAACAACTCCTATTGCTGTAAAGATAGTTAAATAAATATTTATACTTATTGTTGAAATAATTACTAAAAACTCACCTATAAAACCACTGGTCCCAGGTAGACCTACTGATGCGAGCATAAAAACCATAAAGAAAAATGAATATTTTGGCATAACATTAGATAAGCCACTGTAATCTGAAATTAATCTTGTGTGCTGTCTATCATAAATTACTCCTACTATCAAAAATAGGGCTGCAGACACTAAACCATGGCTAATCATTTGAAAATAAGCCCCATTAATACCATCTTTAGTTAATGTAAAAAGCCCAATTGTAACAAAACCCATATGGGCTACTGAGGAATATGCTATCATTTTTTTCATATCTTCTTGTCTTAAAGCAACAATTGATGTGTAAATAATCGCAATACAACTAAGAGTAAAAATCAAAGGTTGGAAATAAATAGAAGCATAATCAAAAAAAGGAATTGATAGCCTTAGGAAGCCATATGCACCTAATTTTAATAGTACTCCAGCTAAAATAACAGAACCACTAGTAGGGGCCTGAACGTGAGCATCAGGCAACCATGTATGGAATGGAAACATAGGAACCTTTACAGCAAATGATGCAAAAAAGCATAAGAATAAAATTAACTCAATATCTTCTTCAAAACTAAAATTTTTAATAATATCTATATTTGCAGTTTGTGCGGTTAATATTATGTAAATAATGGCAAGTAACATTAAAACTGAACCAGCTAATGTGTACAAAAAAAATTTAAACGATGCGTAAACTTTATTCTCTCCACCCCAGATACCAATTATTAAAAACATTGGTATTAAAACAGCTTCAAAGAAAACATAAAATACCAACAAATCCATACTAACAAATACACCTATTACTAAACTCTCTAATAATAAAAAATATATAACGTATTCTTTGACTCTTTTTTTGATAGAACCCCACGAACAAAGCAAGCATATGGGAATTAAAAAAGTAGTTAATAATATTAATGGAATTGATATTCCGTCTACCCCTACGTAATAATTAATATCAAACTGCTCAAACCATGTGTGGAACTCTATAAATTGATAGCCATTTTTTTCAATATTATAAAATAAAGGCAATAATAAACTTAAAAAAAACTCCCCAATAGTAATCCATAGGCCAGCAACAAGAATTGTTTTATCTTTTATTTGATCACTATTTGCCAAAGATAGAGTTAAGGCTCCTATAATAGGTGTTAAAATAAGAAGAGTTATAATCGGAAAATTAAAATCCACTACACCACCGCAAAGTAAAAAATAATTGTTATAAAAAATGTGAAGCCCGCTATTATCACAAAAGTATAATCAAAAATAAAACCGGTTTGAATTTTTTTGCAATATAAGGATATTTTAGAAACTATTAGAGCGAAACCATTTGGTAAAAATCGATCAATTAAACGTTGATCAATCTTCTTCCATAAAAAGAGACCTGAGTCATAAAAAGGTTTAACAATATAATTATTATAAAATTCATCAAAGAACCATTTATTTAATAAGAATTTATAAGAATGAGTAAATAAAATTTTCATTTTATTAATCTTTTCTAGATGGAAGCCATAAAAATATATACATAACAATATTGCAAAAGTAATCATACTCTTAGATAGAACTGTGTAAATTGACGAGTGATGGTGATCATTCTGACTTAAAAATATTACCCCTTTCCAGAAATCAAAAGAATTATGACCTGATAATATTTGATTAAAAAAGTAACCAGCAAAAATTGATCCAAAAGATAATATAAATAAAGGCACTAACATTAAATAATTAGATTCATGTATTTTATCATAATCGTAAGTCCCTTTGTAATCACCATGGAAAACTTTAAAAATTAATCTAAACGAATAAAAAGCAGTCATTGCTGAAATTATTGCGAGTAGAATATAAACAATAGAACCTGACTCTTTAAGATTAAAAGATGCGTTTAAAATTAAATCCTTTGAGTAATATCCTGACATAAAAGGAAAACCAATAATGGATAAAGTTCCTATCCACATAACAATAGAAGTAATTTTCATTTTTGAAAATAAATTACCCATTTTATCCATATTCTGCTCATCATGAACTCCATGAATTACGGAGCCAGAAGAAAGAAATAATAGTGCCTTGAAATAACCGTGAGTTATAAGATGAAAAATAGCCACATTAAATGCGCCGAGCCCACAAGCAACAAACATAAAGCCAAGTTGGCTACATGTTGAATAAGCTATCACTTTTTTAATATCTTTTTGAAATAATGCTACAGAAGCAGCAAAAAAAGCAGTAATCAAGCCAATAACAAGTATAAAATTTAGAATAAAATCTGACATAACCATAAGTTCACTAAAACGAACTGTAAGAAATACTCCGGCTGTAACCATTGTTGCTGCATGAATTAAAGCTGATACTGGCGTAGGTCCTTCCATAGCATCAGGTAACCAAGTGTGAAAACCAATTTGTGCTGATTTACCCATCGCTCCAACAAATAAAAAAAAGCATGAAAGAGTAAGAGCATCAGTTTCAATAAAGATAAAATTAATGGGAATAGACTTCAGAAGATCTTTAGATGAAATAATATCAATTATAGAAAGGGATTCTGAATATATATATAATAGTGATATTCCGATTAAAAAACCAAAATCAGCAATTCTATTAACTATAAAAGCCTTTATAGCCGCATTATTTGCAGATTTTTTATGATGCCAAAAACCAATTAAAAGATATGAGGCTAATCCTACGCCCTCCCATCCAAAAAATAATTGAACAATATTATCGCTTACAACTAAAGAAACCATACAAAAAGTAAATAAGCTTAAATATACCATAAAGCGGTTTTTAGACTTATCATTAGACATATACTCAATAGAGTAAATATGAACTAGCGCAGATACTGTTAGGACAAGAGTTAACATAAGCAAAGTTAATGGATTAACAGCTATGCCCCAATTAAGATAAGAGCCTGATATTAATATCCAATCAAAAATAGGTAAAACAAATGGATCTAAGTTTAATTTAGTAAAACTAAAAAAACAAAACCAACTTAAAATAGCACTTAAACTTATTAATGAAGATGAAATCAATTGAGAAGCGCGATTATTTAAAAATAAACCGGCCGGATAAGTGATAATCGTTGAGAGCAGAGGAATGAAAAAAAGAGTTTTATAAATCAACATTAGTCTTTTAGCTCATTAATTTTTGTTATATCAATTTCACCATTATTTCTGAAATAAACAACAAGAATGGCAAGACCAATAGCAGCTTCTGCTGCAGCAATAGTTAAAATAAATATTGAAAAAATTTGACCATCAAGATTTTTAAGAAATATAGAAGCTGAGACGAAATTAATATTAGCTGCTAAAAGAATAATTTCTATGCACATCAATATCAAAATCATATTTCTTCTATTAAGAAAAAGACCAAAACATCCAATCATAAACAAAATGACAGATAGAATAAAAAAATGATTGTAAGTTATACTAAGCATCTATTCCCTCTCCACTCTTAGGGTCGTGTAAAGACACTCTATCTGAAGCTGTGACAGAATTTTGATGACTGATATTTTGTCTCTTTATAGATGGCTTGTAAATATGCGTTAGAACAATTGCTCCAATCATGGCCAGTAAAAGAACAATTCCACTTAATTGGAAATCAATAAAAAATTTTGTGTATAAAACATTACCAATAGATTCCGTATTATTAACAGAAGAAGATTCAAGCAAAAGATCACCCTTTACAGTCTTTACAACAGTTAAATATATAATTTCAGAAATAATGACTAAAGAAAATAAAATCGCTAAGGGAACATACCTTCTGACAGAAAAGACTATATCAATAAGCTGTATATCCAGCATCATCACTACAAATAAAAATAAAATTGCAACTGCACCAATATAGACAATAGCTAAAATTATGCCGACAAATTCAGCTCCAATAAGAATAAATAAAAATGTAGAGTTAAGAAAAGCAAGAACTAAAAATAAAACAGAATTAACTGGATTTTTAGAAAAAATTACAGCTAAGCTACTAAATATAAGAAATATTGCAAAAAAATAAAAAGTTCCAACTACAAACATTATCTAAACTTTCTATCCGCTTTAAGATTAGCACTAATTTGCTGCTCCCATATATCTCCATTTTTTAATAATTTTTCTTTATCATAGAGAAGTTCAGCTCTTGTTTCGGTAGCAAATTCAAAATTAGGACCTTCAACAATCGCATCAACAGGACACGCTTCTTCGCAAAGACCACAATAAATACATTTAGTCATATCAATATCGTATCTTGTTGTTCTTCTGCTACCATCCGGCTTAGCTTCAGCTTCAATTGTTATGGCCTGAGCTGGGCAAACTGCTTCACATAACTTACAGGCAATACATCTTTCTTCGCCATTTGGGTATCTTCTAAGTGCATGTTCACCTCTAAACCTTGGGCTTAAAGGACCTTTTTCATTTGGATAATTTAAAGTTACTTTAGGTTTAAAAAAATATCTGAGAGTAAGAGCTAGTCCCAACATAAGTTCATAAAGAACAAATGATTTAATATGTCTGATTATAAATTTCATTTATTAAGGTAACATCTCAAAATAATATAAAAAAGCAGAAGTTAAGACGACCCAAATTAATGTTAAGGGTAAGAATATTTTCCAACCCAATCTCATTAATTGATCATACCTATATCTTGGAAATGTTGCCCTCACCCATAAGAAAACAAATAATATTAAAAAAACCTTTAGTGAGAACCAGACTAAACCTGGAATAACATTAAAAGGAAATATATCTATCGGAGGGTACCATCCACCTAAAAATAATATGACAGTTAAAGAACTCATTAGAATCATGTTTGCATACTCTGCAAGAAAAAATAACCCAAAAGAAATAGAAGAATATTCAGTAAAAAATCCAGCAACTAAAGTGGCCTCATCTTCAGGGAGATCAAAAGGAAGTCTATTTGTTTCTGCTAAGCACGAAATTATAAAAACAATAAACATTGGAAATAACGGAAGAACAAACCAAACATTTTTTTGACTTTCAACTATATCTGTAAGATTTAAAGAGCCTACGCACAGTAAAACTGTAATAATAACAAAACCAATAGAAACTTCATAAGAAATCATTTGGGCAGCAGATCTGAGCGCACCCAGAAAAGGATATTTTGAATTACTAGCCCAACCGGCAATAATAACTCCATATACACCAAAGGACGAAACGGCAAATAAATATAAAATTCCTATATTAATGTCTGCTATCACATACTGTGAACTTATTGGAATAACAGCCCAAGCAATTAAACTAAGTAAAAGAGTTAACATTGGCGCAAATATAAATAAAAATTTATTAGAGTTAGAAGGAAGAAGATTTTCTTTTGATATTAATTTAATAACATCTGCAAAACTTTGTAAAATACCAAAGGGGCCTACAACATTAGGACCTCTTCTAAGCTGAACAGCGCCTAAAACTTTTCTTTCTAAGTAGACTAAAAGAGCAACTGAAATCAAAACAGGCATTACAAATGAGAAAATTTTTAGTATTCCTAGGATAATATCAATTAAAGTTAACTCCATTATTGATTGACTGCTTTATTTTGTATTGAAACAATATTTTCTTCAACGCATTTAGCCATAATTTCTGAATTTTTTGATACAACATCCGAAAAATAAAAATTATTAATTGGGTAATTAAAATCTGAAGAGGTGAATTTAATTTTATGATCGATATCTATATTTAGATCAAATTTAATTATAGTATTTAATTCAAGATTAAATTTAAAATTTTTCAATAGATCTGACCTAAGGTCATTAAATGAATTAAGATCATTTTTATAATTTAGTAATTCAGATAATTTTTTGAGAATAGCCCATTCTTCTTTAGCTTCACCTATTGTATTATGGCATTTAAATGCTTCTTGTGGTCTGCCTTCAGTATTAATAAAAGTAGAATTTTTTTCAGTGTACAAAGGTGTGGGAAGAACTAAATCAGCAGACATTGCTCCAATGTCACCATGATGACCAAAATATACCTTAAATGCATCCTTAAAGATTGGATTTGAGATTTCTTCAGAATTAAAAGAAATCAATAAATCATATGAACCATCTTTAAATTTTGATTCAAGAAAGTCCATTGGTTTAAATTCATTATTCTGAGTATTGCCTATAAGGAGTTGGCCTACCCTAGAGGCATACGGTGTTAGAAAATTTAAATTATTTTTTTGTTCAGTAATTAAATTATGGTTTTCAGCAAAGGTAAATAGAGATTTTATATCTTCTGGAGAGGCATAAGATGAGTAAGCGGAGCCCACAATAATAATCGGATTTTTTGATTTTTTGATTTTTTCAATTAATTTTTGATCTTGAAGTGAATTAATATCATTTCCTAAATAATTAGTAGGATAGTTTAAGTTTATATCGTCACCAATATTATAAATATCATTACCTTTATTATAAGATTTTAATATCTTATAATTAATTATAGGGGCCTCAAGTTTAGGGTTAGCTCCAATTAAAATTATTAAATCCGAGTCCTCTACTTTTGAAATACCTGTATTAAAAATATAACTAAAAGGATTTTTATTTAATATAGTTTGATTGTCAGTTCTTACTTCAACTCTATCCACTCCAAAATTAGACATAAATTTATTAACAGCATAACCAGTTTCTAAATCAGTATGAGGCCCAATAAGAGCAAAAGGAGATGATTTTTCGAGCTTAGATTTAAAGACATTGAGAACTTCACCCCAATTAGATTCTATAAGTTTAGAGCCTTTTTTAATATAGGGTTTGTCAATCCTCTGATTATAATAAGCATCATAGTTAAATCGGACCTTATCGGTAATCCACTCCTCATTAACATCTTCATTAACTCTAGGAGTAATTCTCAGTATCTCTTCAGCTCTACTATCAATTCTTATATTTGATCCTACACCATCAAATATATCGATACTATCGGTTCTTTTTAATTCCCAGGGTCTAGCTTTAAATTTATAGGGTTTGCTTGTAAGTGCTCCAACAGGACACAGATCTATAACGTTACCTGACAACTCAGAAGTTATTGATTTTTCTAAATAGGTAGTAATTTCAGCATTTTCACCTCTACCAAGCATCCCAATTTCTGGCACACCCGCAACCTCAGATGCAAAACGAACACATCTTGTACAGTGAATACATCTCGTCATAATAGTATTAACTAATGGTCCCATATTTTTATTTTCTACGGCTCTTTTATTTTCACTGAATCTTGATTTATCAAACCCATAATACATAGCCTGGTCTTGAAGATCACATTCGCCTCCCTGATCACAAATAGGACAGTCTAAAGGATGATTTATTAAAAGAAATTCCATCACTCCTTTTCTACCTAATTTAACTTTTTCAGAATTCGTGATGATCGACATGCCCTCCATTAACGGCATAGTGCAGGAAGACATAAGTTTTGGAGCTTTTTCTACCTCAACAAGACACATTCTGCAATTACCAGCTATAGATAATTTATCATGATAGCAAAATCTTGGGATTTCCTCACCTGCAACTTCACACGCCTGCATGACATTTAAGTTTTTATTGACCGTCACTTCTATTTGATTAACTTTAATAGTTATTAAGTTTTCATCACTCATAAGAATTATCTTTTTTCCTCATATCTAGAAAGTAATTCTGTTTTAAAATTTTTTATCAATCCTTGAATTGGCCATGCGGCAGCATCACCAAGAGCACAAATAGTATGACCTTCAATTTGCTTTGTGACATTTTCCAATAATTCCAACTGCTCAGGAGATATATCCCCCTTAATAAGTTTTTGCATCATTCTGTGCATCCAACCAGTACCCTCTCTACAGGGAGTGCACTGACCGCAACTTTCATGCTTATAAAAATGAGAAAATCTTTCAATAACTTCAACAATATCAAAATCTTTACTCACGACTATAATTCCAGCTGTTCCTAAAGCCGAACCATTAGCTTTCAAATCATCAAAATTCATTCTAACTGTTTCGCAAATATTTTTAGGTAATAGTGGTGTACTAGAGCCTCCAGGTATAATTGCTAAAAGATTATCCCAACCCCCTTGAACACCGCCCGCATGCTTTTCAATAAGTTCTTTTAACGGAATTCCCATTTCTTCTTCTATAGTACAGGGTTTGTTAACATTTCCGGAAATGCAATAAACTTTAGTTCCGGTATTATTTTCAGATCCAAAAGCTTTAAACCAGTCAGAACCTCTTCTTAAAATGGTCGGAACCACCGCAATTGATTCAACATTATTAATAGTAGTAGGCATTCCATAAAGTCCAGCACCAGCAGGAAAAGGAGGCTTAAGTCTAGGTTGACCTTTTTTTCCTTCTAAACTTTCTAATAAGGCTGTCTCTTCACCACAAATATAAGCTCCAGCGCCACGATGAACGTACAAGTCAAAATCAAAATTACTCCCACATGCATTTTTTCCAATAAGATTTTTTTCATAGGCCTCCTTAATAGCTTTTTCAAGTTGCTGGTATTCAAAGAAATATTCACCTCTAATATAAATGTAACATTTTGATGCCTGTATCGCATAAGATGCTATTAGACAGCCCTCAATGAGCATATGAGGGTCATTTCTAATCATTTCTCTATCCTTGCAAGTTCCAGGCTCCGATTCATCTGCATTTACAACTAAGTAATGTTGTTTTCCTGTATCTTTGGGCATAAAGGACCATTTCAATCCTGTAGAAAATCCAGCCCCTCCTCGACCTCTAAGTTGACTATTCTTAACTAGATCAATAATCTCAATTGGATTTTTTTTTAGAATTTCTTTAGTATTAGACCATATGCCTCTATTTAGAGCTCCTTTTAAAAAAGGATCTTCAAAGCCATGTAGGTTCGTAAAAATTTTATCTTTTTTATTTAGCATTTTCCGAAGAAACCCTTCCTGTTTGTGAACCAACTTTATTAGGTTTATTATTTTTAATATTATTAATTATTTCTTTAGTAACTTTCTCATCTAAATCTTCATAAAATTCATCATTGATTTGTATCATTGGGCCATTCGAACATGCTCCAAGACATTCAACTTCAACAACAGTAAATAGTCCATCTTCACTAGTATGGTTAATATCACAATTTGTTTCACTGCAGATAGTTTTAGTTATTTTATTAGAACCCCTAAGCCAACATGGTGAAGTTCTACAAATTTGAATAAAATTTTTACCAACCGGTTTCAAATTAAACATAGAGTAAAAGGTGGCAACTTCTGCAACTCTTATTTTAGGCATATCTAAGGTTTGAGAAACCGTATCAATACACTCAACACTTAACCAATTATCATTTTGTTTTTGAGCAAGAAATAATAAGGGCATTACAGCACTTTGAATTCTTTCAACAGGATATTTAGATTTAATAATTTTGATTTCTGTAAGGCTTTTTTCGTTCCAATTAAAAGAAGAACCTTTTTCCATAAAATCATTTATTAAACCAGGATGTCCAGAACTCATCTATCAACCTCTCCAAAAACAATATCTAAACTACCTAGAATTGAAGGTATATCAGCAAGCTGGTGACCCTTGGATAAAAAATGTAATGCTTGCAAGTGAGCAAATCCAGGAGCTCTCAATTTACACCTATATGGCTTTGAGGATCCATCGGAGATTAAAATTGCACCAAATTCTCCTTTTGGTGCCTCAACAGGAACATAAGTAATTCCAGTTGGCACTCTGTAACCTTCAGTAAAAAGTTTAAAATGATGAATGATCGCTTCCATTGACTCTTTCATTTCAGATCTTCTAGGCGGGGTAATCTTATTATCTTCAATCATAACTGGGCCCTTAGGAATTTTCTGTATGCACTGTAAAATTATTTTTATAGACTCTCTCATTTCTTCCATTCTGACTAAGTAACGATCATAAGTATCTCCAGTTTTTCCTATAGGAATTTGGAAATTCATTTCAGAATAAACATCATAAGGCTGTGATTTTCTAAGATCCCAAGCAACACCACTCGCTCTGAGAACAGGACCACTACAACCTAGATTAATAGCGTCTTCTTTCGGCAAGATGCCTATATCAACTGAACGCTGTTTAAAAATTCTATTTTCAGTTAGTAGCTCCTCAAGAGTATCAATAAATTTAGGGAAGTTTTCAAAATATAATTGCATTTTTTCACATAATCCATCAGGTAAATCTTGATGAACTCCGCCCGGCCTAAAGTAAGCAGCATGGAAACGAGCACCAGAAACAGCTTCATGAAATTCAAGCATTTTTTCTCGCTCTTCAAAAGCCCAAAGCATAGGAGTTGCAGCTCCAATATCCATTGCAAAAGCTGGGATATTCAGTAGGTGGTTTAATATTCTAGTTATTTCAGCAAACATAACCCTTATATATTGAGCTCTAATTGGTGCCTCTATGTTAAGTAAATTTTCCACAGATAATGCAAAAGCATGTTCCTGACACATTGGGGAAACATAATCAAGTCTATCAAAATACGGAATAGCTTGGGTATAGGTTTTATGTTCAATTAATTTTTCTGTTCCACGATGAAGTAACCCTATGTGAGGTTCGGCCCTATTAACAACTTCACCATCTAACTGAACTAAAAGTCTCAACACACCATGAGCCGCAGGATGCTGAGGGCCAAAATTTAAAGTAACTGGTTTAAAATTTTCGGACATAGAGTTATTTTTTAAGCTCCTCACTAATAATATTTTTCATTCCTTCCCAGGGACTTTCGTTGTCAAAATCTCTAAATTCTTGCTTAAGATCAACAGGTTCGTAGACAACTTTTTTTAAATTATCATCATACCTAACTTCTTCATAGCCAGTTAAAGGGAAGTCTTTTCTTAAAGGGTGGCCATTGAAATTGTAATCATTCATTATTCTCTGAAGACTAGGATGATCTTTAAAAGTAATACCAAAAAGATCATAGCATTCTCTTTCATACCAATTAGCCGATTCGAAAATTTTAGTGATTGAATCTACTACCGGGTTGTCCTCGGAAACATTGCTAAAAATAAATAGCCTTTTATTTTTTTTTAAGCTGAGAAAGGTATAGATTACTGTGAAACGTTCATTAGTAGAAATTGATTCAGATTGAAGGTTATCAGTAGCAGTAATATCTACCAGCTGATCAAATAATAAATCTTTATCCTCTTTTAATTTTTGGACTATTTCTAATATGGAATCTTTTTTGATTAATACTCCTTCTGCATCAGATTTAATTGGATAGTAAAAATTACCAACTGAATATTTTTTTAACAGATCTAGTATCATTTATTATCTGTATATTTTCTTCTTCTTAGTGATTTTATCTTGGAGTTGCATGATTCCATAAAGTAATGCTTCAGCAGTAGGAGGACAACCAGGCACATAAATATCAACAGGAACAATTCTATCACAGCCTCTAACAACTGAGTATGAATAATGATAGTAGCCTCCTCCATTGGCACAAGACCCCATAGATATAACCCATCTAGGTTCAGGCATTTGGTCGTAAACTTTTCTTAATGCTGATGACATTTTATTGGTTAATGTGCCCGCAACAATCATTACATCAGATTGTCTAGGTGAGGCTCTAGGTATGACGCCAAGTCGATCAAGATCATATCTGCTCATATAGGAGTGCATCATCTCTACTCCACAACAAGCTAATCCAAAAGTCATAGGCCATAAAGATCCCGACCTGGCCCAATTAATTAAGTTTTCAAAATTAGAAGTTACAAAACCTTTTTTTTCAAAAACCTCTTCTAGCATCAAAGATTCATTAATTTCTACTCCCAATCTAGTGCTCCATTTTTCCATTCATAAATAAAACCAATCGTAAGAATAAATAAAAAAAACATCATAGAGTAAAATCCTAATGCTCCAATATTTTTCAAACTTACTGCCCAAGGAAACAAGAAGGCAATTTCAAGATCAAAAATAATAAACAAAATAGACACGAGGTAGAACCTAACATCAAATTTCGATCTAGCATCGTCAAATGCCTCAAAGCCACATTCATAAGCTGAAAGTTTTTCACTATCAGGAGAACTAGGAGCTAAGACTTTTGATAATAAAAACAAAGCTATAGCCATTCCCATAGCTATGAGAATAAAAACTAATATAAAAAAATAATCACTGTTATGCATAAAATATTAATTTAGTTAAAAAAAATGATAAAGCTAAACAAAAAAATGACGCAACTAAAAGATTTTATCATTTCTTTGAAAGCCACTTCAATTTAGTGGCGGGAGCGACGAGACTCGAACTCGCGACCTCCTGCGTGACAGGCAGGCGTTCTAACCAACTGAACTACGCCCCCAGGCGAACTAATAAATGGTGGGCGATGACGGACTCGAACCGCCGACCCTCTCGGTGTAAACGAGATGCTCTACCAACTGAGCTAATCGCCCTATTTATTAGACTGTGGACTTTATTAGTTCTTTTAATTGTTTACCAGCAAGAAATTTTGGCTTTTTTGATGCAGCAATCTGAATAGATTCACCTGTTCTAGGGTTTCTTCCAGTTTTAGCTTTGGTATCCGCAACTTTAAAAGTGCCAAAACCAGCAATCTTAACATCACCACCTGATTTTAAAGTTTCAGTGATTATTTCAAAAAGAGTGTCTACAGCTTTTGTAGCATCTGATTTTCCAACGCTGTTTTTAGTACTATATTCTGCAATTAATTCATTTTTGTTCATTATGAACCTCCTTGTGATTCTATAATGTTATTTTAGTAAGAAAAATGCTTAAAAATCAACAGAAATATATTAATTTACTGAAGATTTATCTTGATTTTTAGAAATTTTAACATTTAAAGCATCAGAAACTATGTTTCTCCAGTCTAATTTTTTATCAATTTTAGAAATTTTACCATCTAAAGCTATATCTAAAACCTCTCTTGCATACTCAACACTTTTAATGATCAACTTATTTGTTATATCTTTTTGAATTTCCAATAAGTCTTTTTCATTTTCTTTAGGTATTATAACAATTTTTATTCCGTACCTAATAGCAGCTAAAAGTTTTTCTTTTAATCCCCCTATAGGCAATACTCTACCTTTAAGAGTAATTTCACCTGTCATAGCAATATCTCTTTTTATTTTAATTTCTGTAAGAGCAGATATTAAAGAAGTAAAAATTGTAACTCCAGCACTCGGGCCATCTTTTGGTATCGCACCCTCAGGAACATGTAAATGAATATCAACTTTATCAAAAATCTTTGGATTTACACCGAATTCAACTGAATTAGATTTAATATAACCTAATGCAGCAGTAATCGATTCTTTCATAACATCGCCTAATTTTCCTGTTGCGTTTATAGCCCCTTTGCCTGAAGATAAATTGACCTCGACATTTAGTAGCTCACCACCAACTTGAGTCCAGGCGAGACCATTAGTAATTCCAACTAAGTTTTTCTTTTCTAAAACTGAATCTTTGTATTTTTCAGCACCTAAGAATTTTTTTATTGCCTTATTATCAAAAAGAAAAGGCTTTTTACTTTTAGATTTATTTTTTTCTAAATTATAAACAAGCTTCCTAAAGAGCTTATCAAAATTTTGTTCTAAAAATCTAACGCCAGATTCCCTAGTATAATCTCTTACCACTTTAGTTATTGCTTCTTTGGTTAATTTAAATTCAGAAGATTTTAATATATTTTTTTTCATTTGTTTTGGAACTAAATATCTTTTAGCAATTTCAACTTTTTCTTTTTCTGTATAGCCCGATACTTCAATAACTTCTAATCTATCCAATAAAGGTCCAGGAATATTAAAAGTGTTACCTGTACAAATAAACATTACATTTGATAAATCATAATCCACTTCTAGATAATGATCATTAAATTGAGCATTTTGTTCAGGATCAAGAACTTCCAGTAAGGCTGAGGAAGGGTCCCCTCTCCAATCACTTCCTATTTTATCTATTTCGTCTAAAAGTATGATGGGATTTGATGTTTTAGTTTTTTTCATAGCTTGAATAAATCGACCTGGCATTGAGCCAATATAAGTTCTTCGATGACCCCGAACCTCAGCTTCATCTTTAATTCCACCAAGAGAAAATTTAGCAAATTCTCTTCCTGTTGCTCTAGCTATCGATTTACCTAAAGAAGTTTTACCAACTCCGGGGGGGCCAACAAAACATAGTATGGTTCCTGTAGCTTTTTTTGACCTTTTTTTCACAGCTAAAAATTCTAAAATTCTTTCTTTAACTTTATCTAAACCATAATGATCTTCATCTAGTATTTTTTGAGCAAGCATAATATCATTGGTTTCCTTTGAGTAGACTTCCCAAGGAATATCTAGCATCCAATCTAAATAATTTCTAATTACAGAGGCTTCAGCAGACATGGGGCTCATTGTTTTTAATTTTTTAAATTCATTTAAAACTTTTTCTTTTGCCTCTTTCGACAGTTTTGTCTCTGATATCTTTTTTTCAATTTCTGCATAGTCATTAGTTCCATCTTCACTATCCCCTAATTCTTTTTGAATAGCTTTCATTTGCTCATTTAAATAATACTCCCTTTGAGTTTTTTCCATTTGTCTTTTGACCCTATTTTTAATTTTCTTTTCAAGAGCTGAAAAATTAAGTTCTTTTGTGAAATAAGTTAATAAATTTCTAATTTTTTTATTAATATCAATAGTCTCAAGATTTTTTTGTTTATCTTCAATGCTCATATTTAGGTTATAATATACGTTATCTATAAATTGATATGGGTCATCAATACTTAGCAGACCTTCTAAAATATCATTATTATTTCCTATATTTTGTATATAATTTTGGAATTCATTTTTTAGAACTCTCAAAGCAGCTTTCAATTCAGAATTATTTTTTTTATTAATTATAATTTTTTCTAGTTTAGCAGATAAAAATGAGTTGCTGTCCTCTATCTCTGATTTTAGCTTATAAATTTCAACACCTTCAGTTAAAACTTTATAAGTATTGTCAGGTAATTTTAAAAATTGAATAATTTTAGATTTAACACCATATGTAAACAAATCCTTAGATTTTGGATCATCTTGCGTTGGCTCTCTTTGGGTAAATAAATAAATGAATTTATCATTACTATTCATTGCGAAATTAATTGCATCTATTGATCTAGTCCTACCAACAAATAATGGTGAAGTTATTGAAGGAAATACAACTAAATCCCTCAAAGGAAGAATTGGTCCAGTTAAAATGTTTTTATCCATACTAATAAGATAGTGAGGATTTTTTAATTTTCACCTACTTTTTTTTTTATTTTCACTTTTTCTTTAAAAACCATTATTGGAGAACCATTAATAACAGAATCTTTGTCTAAAATAACCTTCTCTACTGAATCTTTATCCGGAATATCAAACATACAGTCAAGGAGAAGCTTTTCTAAAATCGATCTGAGACCTCTTGCCCCAATCTTTTTTTCCTGTGCTAGTAAAGCTATCTGCTCTCTACCATCCTCAGTTATTTCAAAAGCCACACCTTCAAATGAAAATAAAGCTTCATATTGTTTAGAAATTGAATTTTTAGGAACAACTAATATTTTTTGAAGATCCTCAAGACTTAATTCATTTAAGTTAGCATTAACCGGAAGTCTGCCGACCAGTTCAGGTATTAGTCCGAACTTAATCAAATCATCATTTTCTAACTGAGATTTAAATTCTTTATCTTGTAATATAGTTTTATTGAAGCCAATCATCTTTTTATTAACTCTTCCTTTTATTATTTTATCAATACCCTCAAAAGCTCCACCACATATAAAAAGAATATTTTTAGTGTCTACTTGAAGAAACTCTTGCTGGGGATGTTTTCTGCCTCCCTGAGGAGGAACACTAGAAATTGTGCCTTCAATAATTTTCAATAAGGCCTGCTGAACCCCTTCTCCAGACACGTCTCTTGTAATAGAAGGGTTCTCACTTTTTCTTCCAATTTTGTCAATTTCATCGATATAAACAATTCCTTTTTGAGCTGAATTCACATCATAATCACATTGTTGTAAAAGTCTTAAAATTATATTTTCAACATCTTCACCAACATATCCCGCTTCCGTGAGTGTAGTTGCGTCAGCTATGGTGAATGGGACATTTAAGTATTTGGCCAATGTTTGAGCTAAAAGAGTTTTTCCAGAGCCTGTTGGTCCTATTAAAAGAATATTAGATTTAGAAATTTCTATATCTTTAAAGGGCTTCTGTACACGTTTGTAGTGATTGTAAACTGCAACCGATAGAATTTTTTTAGCCTGCTCCTGACCAATTATATGGGTTTCTAAGAAATTAAATATCTCACTTGGTTTGGGCAATTCAAAATTTTTCTTATTATCAATTTTATCATCTTCTAAGAGAATATCTTTACATAAGATTATACACTCATTACATATATATATATTGGGACCAGCAATTAATTTTTTTACTTCTTCTTGGCCTTTACCACAAAAAGAACAAGAAATTTTTTTATCTTTTATTTTTTTAGGAATATCAGTCATTTAAGAATTCTCTCTTTTAGTTATAACTTTATCTATTAATCCGAATTTCATAGCCTCTTCAGGGTCAAAAAATTTATCTCTTTCCATAGCCTTATCAATTTCATTAATACTTATATTTAAATGTTTTTGATATATTTCATTAATTCTTTTTCTAGTTTTTAATATTTCTTCAGCGTGAATTTTAATATCAGATGCTTGACCTGAAAATCCACCAGATGGTTGATGAATCATAATCTTTGCATTTGGAGTAGCGTATCTACTACCTTTTTCTCCAGCACATAAGATTAAAGATGCGGCCGAAGCGGCCTGACCTAAGCAAACTGTTGAAACTGGACATTTTATGTATTGCATAGTGTCATACATAGCTAAACCCGCAGAAACAACTCCTCCAGGAGAGTTAATGTACAAATTTATAGGTTGATCAGAGGCTTCAGATTCTAGAAAAAGAAGTTGAGCACAAACTAAAGAAGCTAAATTATCTTCTATTGGTCCAGTTAAAAAAATAATTCTCTCTCTTAAAAGTCTAGAGAAAATATCAAATGACCTCTCCCCTTTTCCTGATTGTTCGATTACCATCGGAACTAAATTCATATCTAGTTTCATTTATGGTCATGCCCATGATCATGTTTATGATTGTGATTTTGTTCAGGTGTTTTCAATTTCATGAATTCTGATAAACTTAACTCAGTTTCTTTGATTTTAAAAGTTTTCATAGATTCATCAGCTATTTTATTTCTCATTAAAGTTGCATAACCCATTTCAGCAGTTTTCTGATCAATCTTTTCACCATAATAAGTTTTTAAATATTGTTGAAGTTCTTTTTGATCAACAACTACTTTAAAAAAAGAAACAAGTTCGGAATAGATTACGTCTTTTTTGATATTATCAACTAACATTTTTTTTATACTTTCGGTGCTTTCTTTTTGGTCTTCCTTGATATCTTTTATGTCAATAGAGTAATTTCTCTTTAGTTCCAAATCTATAACATCATCATGAATTTCAATATCACGTTTTTCTAAAAAAGTTTTTAAAATTTCTTCAATATAAAAATCTTTTTTCATGAATTCGATATCATCAGATAATTTTTTATTAATTTGAGTATTTAGTTCCTCAATATCATTAATTTTGAGTACTTTTAGGAGCTCTTTATCCGTACCCGGATATATTTTTCTATAAGAATTCACAATTTCTATTTCTATTTTTAAATTGTTTATAATTGTTTCTATTTTTTTTTTAACTTCACAATCAATTAAAATTTTTTTTATTTGATTAAATATCACTTCCTCAGTTTTAGTTGTAAGATCTATTCTAACTTGTTTTTGAGAAAAGATTACTTTCAATTCGTCTGAGTAGTTAGTAATTTCAAAATCAACTACAGATTCTTTAGCTACTTTTTTTTCTTCTTCCAAGGTGTAATATTCTTTTCTAATTTTATCTTTAAAATCATCAATATCTGATTTTACTATATCCACTTTATGAGTATTTATTTCTGTTTCTTTTAAGCCTTCAATATCAATTTTTGGTTTGTGATAAAAAGATACGTTAAAATTAAAATTATCTTTAAAATCAAGTTGTGGCTGAATAAGTGAAGTAATTTTTTCTTTATTGGTTATTTCTGAAATGTTTTTTGAAATTTCTTCATTTAAAACTTCATTTTCTATTTGAGGTCCTACTTTTGATTTTATTATGCTTGCAGGAACTTTCCCTTTTCTAAAACCTGATACTTCAAATGTTTCTTGTTTTTTTAAAATCTTATCAGAGATTATATTTTCTATAATAACTTTATCTAAACTTACCTCATATAGAGATACGTGATCTTTTTTTTCAATTGATTTATAATTCATTTTTTTTTCCATTTATTTGGTGCGGATGAAGAGACTCGAACTCC